>ERZ894229.1267-NODE-1267-length-11652-cov-6.75657_pt1 | contig 11652 bp, 7 predicted proteins | sample MGYA00380295_ERZ894229 | MGnify/ENA primary metagenome ERZ894229 (study PRJEB32331, sample SAMN06328479) | human gut metagenome | biome: human gut microbiome; feature: stool | host: Homo sapiens | collected 2014-09-17 ... | reverse complement strand
GAGAAGCATTGGTTAAAGAAACTGAACAATTAATTGCGAATAAATTGAAAGAATATCCTCAGATAGAAGGCAAAAGCGGAGCTTTCCTTTGGGTTAATCCAGCAGATACTAGCTCATTCTATGTATATTTAACTAGTGATCCTAGAGCTTCCTATCTTACAGACTTAGGTTTATCATTCCCTGAAAATATTAAGGAAATGGGAAAAGATGAAACGACTTTCTCTTTGACGGTTTCCGCAGAAAATGCAGATATTTTAAATAATGTAGATATTTTAGTTACTTATGGTGATGATACAACCCTAGAAGCTTTACAGAAAGATGCTATCTTTGGAAAGATTCCAGCTATTAAACGTGGTTCAGCAGTAGTTATTGATAGTAATAGTGCATTAGCAGGTTCTGCGACTCCTACAGTTTTAAGTATTTCTGCAACAATTGATGAGTATTTATCATTAATTGGACAGGCTGCAGATAAGGTAAACGAATGAGAAAAAAGAATGTTTATTTCTTGTTTGTGATTCTTTCTCTATGTCTAATTGTTGTTTCTACATTGTCTATTTTATATGGTTCTAAATCAGTAGATATGGAAACATTATTTGATGCATTATTTACCAACAAAGAAAGCTTTTCTATTAGTGTTGTTCAGGCAAGAATACCACGAACTTTGTTTGGTATTTTAGCTGGAGCTTCTTTAGGAGTATCTGGTTGTCTGATGCAATCAATTACCCGAAATCCAATTGCAGATCCTAGTATTTTAGGAATAAATACAGGAGCCTCTCTCTTTGTGGTTGTGGGAATTGCGTTCTTTTCAATCTCTTCACCAAGTCAGTATATCTGGCTTGGTTTCACAGGGGCTATATTAACTGCAATACTTGTTTATGGTATTGCTTCTGTAGGACAAAGTGGAGCTACTCCAATTAAGTTAGCACTAGCAGGAGCTGCAACATCGATGGCACTTATGTCATTAGTGAATACAATCATGTTACCAAATTCACAGGTAATGGATAGTTTTCGTTTTTGGCAAACAGGAAGTATTGGCGGAGCTAAGTGGAATATGATTTTAGTACTGCTTCCGTATTTCATTTTAGGATTACTTCTATCATTTTATTTATCATCTTCATTAAATACTTTAGCGTTAGGCGATGAATTAGCCACAAGCTTAGGAATAAATAGTAAGAAAGTAAGAGCAATGGCAGCATTTGCAGGAGTACTATTATGTGGTGCTACAACAGCATTAGCTGGTCCAATTGCTTTTGTTGGATTAATGGTTCCCCATATTATGCGATTATTAATAGGATCGAATATGCATTATCTCCTTCCATTATCTGCATTGGGAGGAAGCATACTGTTACTAGGTGCAGATATTATTGGAAGAGTAATCGCAAGTCCAGCAGAATTAGAAGTTGGAATTATAACCGCAATTCTTGGAGCGCCAGTCTTTATTTATATTGTTAGAAAGGTGAAAATACGTAGTTTATGAAAAAACAGACAAGAGAAATTATAGAACGTGTTTATCATCACCAGAGAAAAAGAATTATAACCATTACTATCATATTATGCATTATATTATGTATACTTATGGCACTATCCATGATGCTTGGTAATACTTTTTACTCTCTAAATACTGTTATTCAGTCCTTATTGTATGAAAATATACCAGGAGCATCATTTACTGTTAATACATTACGTTTTCCAAGAATGTTAGCAGGCGTATTTTGTGGAATAGCCTTTGGTATGGCAGGAAATACCTTTCAGAAAATGTTAGGTAATCCATTAGCTAGTCCTGATATTATAGGCGTAACATCTGGAGCTAGTACAGTAGCTGTATTTTGTATTCTTATCCTTCATTGGAGTGGAAATGCTGTTTCTATTGGCGCAATCTTAGGCGGAATGCTTGTAGCATTTCTGATCTATCGTCTATCGCAGGGAATCGGATCAAATAATGGCAGAATGATTTTAATCGGTTTAGGATTTCAGGCATTCTTACAAGCAGTGATTTCTTATATTATACTTCGTGCAGCACAATATGATGTAGCAAATGCCTTACGGTGGTTAAGCGGAAGTTTAAATAATGTCACAATAGAAGAAGCGGTTCGAATTGTAATTGTAGTAATTTTCATGGGAAGTTCTCTAGTATATTTAAGTAGAAGACTGATGCTTTTACAGTTGGGAGAAGATTTTGCGACTACTTTAGGTTTAAATATTCAAAGAACAAAGTTACTGTTGATTGTTAATGCAATTATTCTCTCTGCTGTAGCAACTTCCATCAGTGGTCCAATTGCAGCTGTATCCTTTTTATCTGGTCCTATCATTACTAGAATCTGCAAAGGAAATCAGGCTAATATGTTACAAGCCGGTCTTATGGGAGCTATTCTTGTATTAGCGGGAGATTTAGTTGCCCAAAATTTATTACCAGCTCGTTATCCAGTAGGAATTATTACAGGTATTTTAGGAGCACCATATTTATTACTGATGCTATTTAGAATGAATCATAAAGGAGGCTAATATGACAGATTGTTTATATGCAGAACATTTATCCTCAGGATATGGAAATCATACAATTGTGAAGGATGTCGATCTAGTGTTGCCAGAGCATAAAATTAGTGTAATAATTGGTTCAAATGGATGTGGGAAATCAACTTTATTGAAAACATTATGCAAATTAGTTCTTCCTTCAAATGGTGCTGTATATTTGAATAATAAAGACATACATAAATATCCTTCAAAAGCATTAGCAAAAAACTTAGGATTAATGCCACAGTCACCTATTGTACCTGAGGGAATAACTGTTGCTGATTTGGTCGCAAGAGGTCGATTTCCATATCGTCAGCCACTAAAAGGGATGAGCAAAGAAGATTATCAAATTGTTAGTGAAGCAATGGATATGATGGGTATCTCTGATTTAGCTGATCGATGTGTAGATGAATTAAGCGGTGGACAAAGACAGAGAGTATGGCTAGCTTTAGCATTAGCACAGGATACAGATATTTTGTTGTTAGATGAACCTACAACTTTTTTAGATATATCTTATCAGATCGAAATTTTAGACTTATTAACTGAATTAAATCAGAAAAAAGGTACAACCATCGCCATGGTATTACATGATATTAATCTATCTGCTCGCTACGCAGATTATATATTTGCGATATCTAATGGAAAATTACTAGCTCATGGAACACCAGAAGAAATAATTAATGAAGAAATCATACGAGAAGTTTATGGTTTAAATAGTAAAATTATTAAAGATCCTATAACACAACGGCCAATGATTATTCCTATTGGAAAATGTAAATAATTTATATTGAGGAATGAACAGTGTGTTTCATTCTTTTTATTATAAATTTAATGTTTATTGACAATATTAAGTAGATACGATAATATTAACATATCAAAATAATTTGATGTGAGGTGGCTGTATGGAAAATAGATATAAAGAAGATGCAAAAATATTTAAAGCACTCTCTGATGAGAAAAGACTATATATATTAAATCTATTACAAAATGGTGAGAAGTGTGCCTGTGAATTAATAGATGATATGAATATTAGACAGTCAGCTTTATCCTATCATATGAAAATATTATGCGAATCAGGTATTGTGCAAAGCAGACAAGATGGAAAATGGACACATTATAGTTTAAGTAAAGCAGGAAGTGCATATGCAATTCAACGATTATCAGAAATAACAACACCTCATACAGAACAAGTTAAGAATTGTTGGGCGCTCTAAATAATCAGACGCTTTAGTGAAAATCGCTCTAAAATATTAAGGGGAATATTGATTATAAATCAGTATTCCCTTTAAAATATCTGTCGCTTTTTGGAGAATAATTAGGATGATGTCTAGTCCTAGTTTTCCTCCTTTATTTATATGTTTTTACTATTTTTGTTTTCTTATAGGCTCCTCTGGGGTTACCTGTGCGTTTAATTTTGTTTTTGTGTTCATTCATAGAATATGTTTCATATTTGTTTTGAGAGTATAAAATTCTGTTTCTTGCACGTTGAAAATTAGTCATACCATTTGCATTAGATAATATCTTTTTTATGTAATTGTTTTTACCTTCAACTGGTCCATTAGATATATGCCTATTGTTTATCCAGATAAACGAATTGAGTATTTCTTCTTTCCAGCTGCTTAGTGTCTGTGCAACACTGATGCTTTCTTCAACTTGTGTATGTTTAAATCTTTTTATCACGTTATTAAATTCTTTTCTTTTATCGCTATTATTAGCTTCTTCCTTTGTAACCTGATCAAATATGAGATATTCTTCTTTAGCGTTATATGCCTGTTTGAGCTCATCATCAAAGCTTAATAAACTTTCAAGTATCATATTCTCTGTTACATAATGTTCTAACAGCTTATCGTATTTAAATACTTCATGGTCTATATCATTTCCAGATTTGAGTAATATTTTATATCGATGCTTTAATAATCTGTACTCCAGTGATTTTTTGTTTTGTGCATATTTACGCATGATTCTTTTTCGAATATGATTTAGTTGATCATTTATTAAACGGATTACATGGAAATGATCAATCAGCAAGGTCGAGTTAGGAAAATATGTCTTTAACAGGGGGTTAAATACAAAACTCATGTCAGTACATATATACTCGACCTTTTTTCTTTCCTCTAAACTGATTTTAAAGAAATAATCTGACATGATATCATGAGTTCTCGACTCAACGATATCAACTATTAAATTGTTTTCAAAGTTCATAAGAATTGAAGGATATTTATATTTAGCACGTCTAGAAAAATGAAACTCATCAATCAGTAAAACTCTAGGTAAAGCATGTCTTTTGATTCTTACGAATGTATCAAATATATCCATGATTCTAGTAGAAGATACACCATACATTCTAGCTATTGAAGCATAAGTAGCATTGTAAGGTTTTAGCTTATTCAGAATGGATATAATAGCTGTTCGTGTAAATGACCAGTCATCATATGCTATTGGATTTATATCTGAGAATGAAAAATCGCAGTCTAAACATTTATATCTTTTGACATAAGTAATCATTTTAACAGGTTTATCATTTATGGGTGCAGACACCAGTGATCTTTTTTTATTACCTTTACTAATGAAATGTATGCTGCCACAGTTAGGACGATATTTTCTAGATGGTTTAAATCTAATATTGATTTCGTAATTCGATTCTTTATTGTCAACAGTAAAGAATTCAACATCATCATCCTTAATATCAAATAATTGTAATAATTCTTTATTCATTATACTTTAATCTGGCTAGAACTAGACTATAAAATTGTATCAAAAAAGGATGTGATATCACACCCCACGATATTTTAGAGGGTATACCTACTGATATTTTATAGCGCCCCTTTAAGCTTCGGATATTTTAGTATACCTGTTTTATCTCGTCGTTTTTTTGTTTTTTATAAAGTAATTTCATTGTTTAATTATTTTTTGAATTAATATTAATAAAAGAACTATTGCATAGTTATAAATAAAATATCCCATACTAAAGATTGAAATATAATAAAAAATTCTAATTTAGTTTTTACTTAATTATTAATTTTTATGAAAATTTAATTATGTAGATAGGAGGGTGAATCAATGGTTAATAAAAAGGCACAAAAAATTATTAAAGGAAGTATTAGTAGTTTAGCGACAGTATCAATATTAAACATTGGTTCAATTTATCCAAATAATATTTTAGAAAATGAAGAAAGTAATGATAAAAATACAGCAGTTATTGAAGATAAAATTATTACATCAAAAAAGAATGATAAAATAAATATTGAAAGTGAAAATCAATTTAATTTAACGAATGGACAAGTTATTAATAAAACTTATCAAGTTATTGCTGCTGGAAATAATTTAGTAATTGATGGAAAAGATGTTAGTAATAATAGTGTTAAATCAATTAATGGAAATGCAAAGCTTGTTTTTGAAACAACTCAAACTGATGTTTTCTTTAAAAATACAGTCGCAATTGATAATGAAATAATTGGTATTTTTAATGAAGGAACATATAGTAAGTGGCATACTTATACATATGATATTAATGCTAAATATTTTGATAGTGATAAAAAGACATTAACAATAGCTTTTCATGCAGGAAATAAAGCTAATGCTTTAGAACATGATATTGAAAATAATGATGATTTTTTATTAAAGAATATTCATATGATTTTACCCGATGGAACAATTCTAAAAGTTGCAAAGTATCAAGGAATATATAGTAGTGAAATAGATAAACAAAGCGAAGATAAGTGGTCAGTGAATATATTAGATGATATTACGTCAAAAAGTGAAATTGAAATGGGAGATGGGAAAAACAGAATTGAAATACTTTATGTAACATTTAAATTAGAGAATCATAATTTTAATGCTTTACGTTATGACTTAGATACAACATTATTAACTGATGGTAAACATCTTATTACTAGCGGTAATAATAGTGTTGAAATAATAAGTGATAATACTGCTCCAGTAATTGAAACTAATATGATCGATGGGCAAATATATCATAATGGCACAATTGAAGCTAGGGCTTATGATGCAATTAGTAAAGAATGTCAATTAGTTGCTACACTGGATGGAAAAGCGATTGAGCTACCATATAGTTTTCGTTCGTTGCAAATGGAACCAGGTGAACATGTTCTATCGTTATCGGCTGATGATGCTGTGGGTAATGTTCAAACCAAGATAATTAAATTTGTTACTTTTACAGAACAAGCATCAATTAATGAGGATATAAAACCAATAAATGGAACAACGATTGAAGGAGATCCTACTTTTTATTTGACGGCTACGGACCCAACTAATGATTTAATGAATGTTTTTTTTAAGCGTGGGGAACGTTATATAAAAGGTGATAGTAATATTGTTGAGGATAGTGGTATTAGTCAAATAGCGGGGTCAAACGATAAGTCCTTTAAAAATGATTCTAAAAATGGTTTTCCTTTTTGTCAATTTGATTTAAAAATAAATGATAATATCAATGAGGATGCGATGGTTAAAATTGAATGGGAAGGTAATTCGAATAATCAAAAAACATATATATATGTATACAACTATAAAAGTAATAACTGGGACAAATTAAATGCTTCAATGACATTTAAAGATGGAATGAGCAAAATTGTTGGTGAGGTAAGTTTAAAAGAACATTTATTGGATAATGTGCTTAAAATAATGATTCAAAATGGAGAAGGTTATACACCTGATCAATATGATTATAATAATCAAACAAATACTTTAAATATTGATGATACGCCACGCTCTAATTATGATTTTACTTTTGCAATTGAAAGTGATACACAATATTATAATAAAAATATTAATGATAATTATAAGCACCAATTAAATATTCATAAATGGTTGGTTGCTAATCGTGAACGTATGAATATTCAATATTTATTTCATGATGGAGATATTATTGATGATAAAGATCAAGAAATTCAATGGATAAATGCAAATAATGCTTATAAGATATTGGATGATGCTAATTTTCCATATGGTATTTTAGCCGGTAATCATGATGTAGGGCATTTAAGTAATGACTATACTAATTTTTACAAATATTTTGGAAAATTACGTTATGATCAAAATCCATGGTATGGGGAGAGTTATAAAAATAATAAAGGTCACTATGATTTAATAACTGTAGGTGGGATAGATTTTATTATGCTTTATATGGGATGGGGTATTGATAATGATGAAATTGAATGGTTAAATGATGTTTTAGCTAAGTATCCTGAAAGAAAAGCTATTTTAAATCTTCATGAATATTTGTTGGCTAGTGGTGGATTAGGTGATAAGTCACAGCAAATTTATGATGAAGTAATTGCAAAAAATTCAAATGTATGTATGGTTTTATCAGGACACTATCATAGCGCTCAAACTATTGTAAGTGAATTTGATGATAATAATGATGGAATCAATGATCGTAAAGTATATCAAATGTTGTTTGATTATCAAAGACTAACACAAGGAGGAATGGGATATATTCGATTAATGCATTTTGATAATAAAAATGGAAAGATTTTTGTTAGGACATACTCACCATCATTAGATGATTATAATGCTAAAGATGAAAAAGATATTGGAAATGAAGCAAGTATTATTGGTGAAGAAGAATTTATAATAAATTATAAAGATTTAGGAATTAAGCCAACTAAAAAACAAATCGAGACAACAGATTTAGAAGTTAATGTTTATAGTAATAATATTATTGGAAGTATAAGTGATGTAAAAAGCAATGATAAAATACAATATACATGGCAATATGCACCGCATGGAATTGTAGGATGGTATGCAGAAATTACGGATGAAAATGGGGGATTAACAAGATCTAAAGTTAATTATGTTAATATTGATAAAGAAAATATTAAACCAATGATTGTTATCGATAATAAAGAAAGTAATTTAGTTTCATTGGGGAATAGTTTTGATCCGTTAAAAAATATTAGGGCTTATGATAGTCAAGGTAAAGATTTAACGGATCAAATATTAGTTTTAGGTTCGGTTGATGTAAATAATGTGGGTAGATATGAATTGATTTATAAAGTGTCTGATTCTTTTGGTAATGTTACTATTGTACCAAGGATTATAGAGGTAGTTGATAAGAATAATAAGGTAAATGTTGATTTAAATTATTTTTTTAATAAGTTGATTTATAAAGATGAGTGATTGAAGTGTGATTGTAATATCACACTTAGTTTTTATTTGAGTATTGTTTTTATCTCAATTATGTATCTTTATAGTTGTAAAATATTAGATTATTGGTAAATAAATTTTTATTTGTTTATGAAAAAAATAAAATATGTTTATTTTGATAAATTTTAATAGAAATGATTGATTTGACAAATGATTTTATTAATGATAATCTAGAGCTAGATAGGAGTAACGATGTATAAAATGTACCGATTAAATGGTACTTTTTTTGTTTAGGGGTAGGTGGATAAAAATGAAGATTGATTTTAATAAAAAGAAAATATGGGGTTTAATAATATTTGTAGTTATATGTTTAACTGTTATAGTGATTTCAATTATAAATAAAAAAGATTTGTTGAAATTAAAAAAAGAATCTATAAATGTGGAGTATGGACAAAGTGTGTCTACAGATTTAAATGATTATTTAGATCTTAGTGATTTAAGTAATAAAGAGAAAAAAGATGTTTTAAAAAATACAAAATATAAATCTAATGTAAAAAATGAACTTGAAACAATTACGAATCAAGATGGTACTATTTCTCAAAAAGATAGAGGATTTGCGAAAATAGGGGATTATAAAATTACTTTGACATATCAAAATGAAGTAGAAATAATAAAAGTTAAAGTTAGAGATACAGTTACTCCTCAATTAAGTGGACCTGATAATATTGAAATTATTCAAGGAACAGATTTAACAACATTTGATTTTAAATCATTGATATCAGCAACTGATTTGTCACAATTAAATGATGTAATAATTGACTATAGTGCAATTGATACAAATATACTTGGTGAATATAAAGTCAAGGCATCAGTAGAAGATGTAAATAAAAACAAAGCTGAAAAAGAATTTAAAGTTACAGTTGTTGTAGCACCATTAGTTATAGAACAAGAATCTACAACAAACTTGCAAACAAATACGATTACTAATAAAAAAGGAAGCACTAATAATTCAAATAGAAGTTCGAATAATACAAATTCATCAAGTAGTAGTTCAAGTAATAAAGGAAATTCTAATTCAGGAAGTACTGAAAATAATGGGAATACTGATGGAAGTAATTCAGGAAATACCGGAGATATACCAACTGAACCAGATAAGCCGATAATACCATCAAAGAAATATTATAGCTGGGCAAAGTGTGCTTGTGGTTATTATATAATTGTCGAAGGTGAAGGAGCTAAAAACAAATTAGTTGCACAGGGACATGGGGAATTCCCTTATCATTCAGCATGTAGATGGGGAGGTGGAGAATTTGTATCTTATAGTGAAGTGGAAAATATGGTAAAAAGAGTGAATGTTGGATAATGCTTTTAGAAAAATATGGTTAACAGTAGATATGAGAACTATTTTAATTGTAATTAAAATAAAAGTTTGCTTGGTGTTAAGGTAGATATTAATATCAATTAATAGACAACAAAAGTTAAATATTGATAATTTTTTAGTTAGAATTAGGAGCAAATGTAAGTAGTTATTATGAGGAAATATAGTATGAGAATAATAGAAAAATGGATATTTAAACCATAGACAATCGAAAGATTGTCTATTTTCATTTTACGGTTAACTGTTTTGATTAGTTATAAAACCGATTTAGAGAAGTATAATTGATATTTCAAACTTGTATCAATATAATAACGATATTTTAAAGTCCTAAGCAATGACAATAAACTGCAAATAATTTGAAAGGATACTATATATGAAAAATAAATTTTCTAAATTAAGAAAAATTGTTATTGCATTAATAATGGTTTTTTCTATGTCTCTTTCAGCGAATATTGATGTAAATGCGTGGGATAACAGTATTCCTCATGAGTTTACTCGGGTTAAAGAAATTAAATATCCTGAGTGGTGGGCACGTAAAGTGCCAGGAATAAGTGCATGGAGTACTTTTTCAACTAAATACAATGGTAAATGGGCTTATTGTTTAGAGTCTAGTAAAAATGCACCTCAAGATGGAAATTATGTAGCTGATGTTATTGAAAATAATGAGGCAGTAAGAAAACTGATGTATTATGGTTTTGGTGGTCCTGCACCTTATGGAGAATTTGCAGATGGTTATGATTTAAAAAGTGCAATTTGTCCTGATGACAGTTATTTGTCAAATGATGATGTAAAGTATCTTTTAACACATATATTTTTAAGTGGTGCATATAGTGGTGATTGGAATGGATTTGATGAACAAAAATTCAATCAGATATTCGGTGGTACTTATGGTAGTGATATAATGAATATATATCGAAGAATATTAGAATTACCAGAACCAGGTTATGTAAAATTTAAATCAGACGATATGGGGGTAATACAAGATAATGGTAGAATTGCAGAATTTAATGCATCATTTGATATAAATTCAAAGCAACAAATCACAAATACTATAACGTTAGAAGGAAGTAATAATGCAACCATTAATATTCCTTTAGATGCAAATGTAACTATTCATATTTCAGGTGGAGGTGTACAAACAGGTGGTATGGCTACTGTTCATGGTGGCCAAAGTTTTTATTTTACTGCGCCTTGCGATGGGTCGCCAGCTGATATGCCTATTACAGAAGTTACAGGTGATAATTGTGGGATATTTACAGCTCTAGCTATTAGAACTGGTTCAGATTCGACTCAAACTGAAGGAAGTTGGGTTTGGGATCCTGATAGAAGTCATCTATATTTGCAAATAGATTGGATGGATTTTGGTAAAATAGAAATTACTAAGACAAACACAAATCATGATTTGATTGATGGTGCTATTTTTAATTTGAAGTCAACTTCTTTTGAAGGGTACAATGAAGATATTACTGTTACTGATGGTAAGATTGTCGTTGATTATTTACCGATTGGTATTTATGAATTGAAAGAAATCCAAGCACCTGATGGTTACTTATTAAATGAAACAGTTTATACTATTACAGTTAATAAAGATCAAACAACTACCCAAACTGTTGTAAATGAAGAACCTACTGGTTCAATAGATTTAACAAAAGAAATCA
>ERZ894229.1262-NODE-1262-length-11718-cov-4.06851_pt1 | contig 11718 bp, 9 predicted proteins | sample MGYA00380295_ERZ894229 | MGnify/ENA primary metagenome ERZ894229 (study PRJEB32331, sample SAMN06328479) | human gut metagenome | biome: human gut microbiome; feature: stool | host: Homo sapiens | collected 2014-09-17 ... | reverse complement strand
ATCCTGAGCCTGCATTTGTTCCTTACTGTCTTCAGGAAAATCTCCCCGCAAGGCTAACACATTTTCAATTTTTGCTATTTTCATCGCTTTGAGAATAGCCTGAATCTCTTTTTGGGTATTGTTTACACAAGTCAAGTGATGCAACGCTTCAATTCCGTATCTGTTTTTGATAGTCGCAGCGATTTCCAGTGTCTTATTGGAACTTTCATTGCCACCAGCCCCATATGTCACACTCACAAAATCCGGACGTACCCCTTGCAATTCATGGAGCGTTTCATAAATCGTTCCTAACCCGCTCTCTTTCTTAGGTGGAAAAACCTCAAGAGAAAGAACTGTCTTATTTGGTTCAAATAATTTTGAAATTTTCATGTTTGGGTACATCCCTCCACCTTGTGGAACGTGATTCACCAGTTGTTAGGAACCAGTTCTACTTTGTACACATTTTATCATGCTTATCCTATCATTTGGAAAAATTAGAAATAATTTTCAGAATATTCCACCCTTCCACAAAATATGATAAAGTTGTACTGCACACAGTCCACAACCTGACTGTTTTTTACGAGTTCTAATCGATATTGATAATAAAAAGACAGGCTCTGAGTCCGTTGCCTGTTGAACGAACTTCAAAAAAAGCGAACTGGAGAATTCCTGATGAATAAGTTATCTCACGAAAAAAAAACCGATCATCTAATTAATGATCGGAACCCTTCAAAACACCACATATCTGCCTTTTTCACAGCCCGCCGCATTGCTTTTTTGGCTTTGCTCACTGCCGCCTGTGTAGTAGGCCGATTTTTGTTCACCTTTCTTCCAAACGTCCAACCTATGACAGCAATTTTGTTAATGCTGACTCTCATTTTGAGTCTTCCTGAAGCTTTATTAGTTACTGGTTTATCCCTGGTAATCACGAATTTATTTTTAGGCTTTGGAGTTTGGACTATCGGACAATTCATCAGTTACACTGGCATCCTACTGATTTTCTATCTACTCACTCGTCTTCCAGTTTTTGGTTCCAAATTATGGTTCCAAGCCGTGATTTCCGGTCTTCTAGGGTTTGTTTACGGATTTATTTACTCTATTTTTAATTACTTTCTTATGGGAATGACCGTATTTTGGCCCTACTGGATCAGCGGTCTGAGCTTTGATGCCTTACACGCCTTGGGCAATATTAGCTTCTACCTAATTCTCTGGCCAATATTAAACAGAGTTATTGTGAAGAGGGGATCATGATTGCTATCACTACTTAAAATAACGAGCAAAGAAATATTTATTTCAATTGAATCGCACCTAATACAGGAAGCGACAGCAAAAAGAACTTAGTTTGCTATTGGCTGTATCTCAATCCAGGGAGCGCCCCGTTTCCGGTAATCATTGAAGAAATATAGTCATTATTTCAATCCACGCTCCCAATACAGGGAGCGACTGCCAGCTCCACATAACCCACAACGTATCATGCCAATTTCAATCCACGCTCCCAATACAGGGAGCGACTATGAGTGGGAATGCAATCGTGGATCAGATGAAGAATTTCAATCCACGCTCCCAATACAGGGAGCGACCAGCATGTGCTACCCTAGTTCTTTATCTATTATCTATTTCAATCCACGCTCCCAATACAGGGAGCGACATTGCAGACTTGCAAAAAGAGGTAGACGAGGACATTTCAATCCACGCTCCCAATACAGGGAGCGACTGTTTTGACACAACTGGAAAATGATCTGGAACCAATTTCAATCCACGCTCCCAATACAGGGAGCGACCGGTGTCACAAAGTCGGATATTTACAAGTATGCACATTTCAATCCACGCTCCCAATACAGGGAGCGACATTTTGCGAGAGTGCCAGCAAAAAAGAGATTGCAATTTCAATCCACGCTCCCAATACAGGGAGCGACATGGTTAGACCGTTATGTTCGTACAGTCTTGATTATTTCAATCCACGCTCCCAATACAGGGAGCGACATATTCGTAGTGTCAAAAACTTTTTTATCTAACTCTATTTCAATCCACGCTCCCAATACAGGGAGCGACATCTTGGTTTTCGTGTGAGACCTAAGAAAAACTTTATTTCAATCCACGCTCCCAATACAGGGAGCGACGAAGATGACCGTGACCTCTGGCCAGAAATGTTTAATTTCAATCCACGCTCCCAATACAGGGAGCGACAATTGATGTTTATCAAAAAGAACAGGCTGATCTATTTCAATCCACGCTCCCAATACAGGGAGCGACTGCATCCGGCGGACAAACAGCCCTTTCCATGCCTTATTTCAATCCACGCTCCCAATACAGGGAGCGACGACAAAAATTGAGGAGTGAAAGTAATGTACTTGATTTCAATCCACGCTCCCAATACAGGGAGCGACATCATAACAACATTATCAAAATCAAATATCTCAGCATTTCAATCCACGCTCCCAATACAGGGAGCGACGGATTGTCGCGACTTTTTTAGGGTCGCTCATCCAGATTTCAATCCACGCTCCCAATACAGGGAGCGACTGCAAAAATAAGTAAATATCGTCTCATTTTTGTTTATTTCTGTGCATATGATTAATATATGCATACAACCATATGGATATTTCCACAAATAAAAAAGATTTCAAAAAAAATCAGGTGCGAAACCTATAGGAAAAAGATGTTTGCCTCTGGTTCGCACCATTCGTTACTTAGAAGATCAGTGTATCTTCAACTTGAATCGCTTCTTTGATACCAAAATGTTCAACCTTAGACTTGTATTGCTTACCCAAGCGATATATACGTAATGAATCTTCACTCTCATCGATTGTTTGTAAGAGTTTGATTTTTAGCTGTGTATATTCCGTTTGATCTACAACGCACTCAAAGACTGAATTTTGTACACGGACTCCATAATCTTGACAGATTTTTGCAATTTTCCGAAGTCTCCTGCTACCTTTACGATCGAGGGTTGAAACATCATAGGTTACCAATATCATCATTTTGAGCACCTACTTCCAAAGAAAGGGCGGATATTCATCCAGATCACCCCGCAAGTATCTTGCAAGTAGCAAGGCTTGAACATAAGGAACCAGGCCCCATTGAATCTGTTCTCCTAGGAAAGGATGCTGCAGCTTTTCGTTTTTCTTTGACTGCCAGGCATCAAAAAATATTTTTCGTCCATCGTCTGTCAATAAGACGGCTCCACTCTCTTTTTCCAGAAAATGTTTTTTAGTCAATACTTTACGATTGACCAATCCCAGACAGAAACGATCCGCATAGACTCCTCGGAGTTCTTCCAATAAATCCAACGCTAAAGATAGTCTACCTGGTCGGTCCTGATGCATGAAGCCAACATACGGATCCAAACCAACTGACTCTAATGCTGCTGCACAATCGTGGGTCAACAATGAATAGGAGAGAGATAATAGTGCATTGACTGGATCGAGTGGCGGTCGCCTGCTGCGGTTGCTAAATTGAAAGGTCTCTTTTTGTTGCAAAATCATCTGATCAAATACAAAGAAATATCGGCTAGCCAGCTGCCCTTCAATTCCTCGTAATGTATCCAATTCAGTTACTTGAGAGCGAATTATTCCAATACCATCTTTCAATTCAGCTGAAACCTGCTTAAACAACTCTTGATTGATCCTCAACCCATGGTCTCGAGTAAAACGCTCTAACATCCAACGTTGATTGTATAGTTTACCTATAATAAAATTTTTGGCAATGGTCAAGCTTTCTGGTTCAGATTCCGACATCAGATACTGTTTCTTACGCAAAAGTACATTGCCAAAAGTTGGCCCCACAACACGGCATTGAAATTTACCGCCAGCGGTCAAAAATGTAATGGCGATATTTCGTTTCATACACTCACTCATCAACGCGGGGCTCATCCCCACATAGTTATTGGTTATGATTCCTTCTAGGTTATGAAGCGGTATCCGCCCCACTCGCTCATCTTGGTTCCAAACTACTAAATTCGCACCATCCAAGCGAAGGTATAAATCAGGAGTTGTAATAAAAACTGTATTTAGGAGCTTTCTCATTCTGCCAACCTCCGCTTCATGTAGGATGCTACTGATTCTTTTTTGGAAAGGATTGGCAAACACACGTTTTTTAAGGAGCACCGTTCACATTTTTTCGTGATTTTCACAGTCGGCGTCCACCGCTTACGCCAATATTCATGCATCTCAGCCGTAATTTCCTGCAATTTTTCTAATTTCTCTCTAGTGATTTCTACGGTCAGTCGATTACGGGTTTCAAAATAAAATAGTTCGCCACTTTTGATTTCAGCAACTAACATTTCGTTCAAACAGAAAGCTTGTGCTGTCAACTGCATTTCATCACTGAGATCCGGCTTCTGCTTTCCACGCTTGTATTCCACAGGGTTGATGCGAAAACGATCCTGGTACTTGGGAATCATTACTCCGCTATCATCACGGATGAATTCCACTACATCACAAATACCACTTATTCCTAACTCTCGCGAATGGATGGGGAGGGCTCGAACAATCAATTGATCATTACGCTTTTCTCGAATAAAAGGCTGATCTGCTTTTTCGTGCAGGTGGCTGCCTTCTACAGTCAGCGTATTTTCTGCCCACTGTTGTTCAATATGAATCAGCGCCCATTGTCGTTTACAAAAAACAAAATGCTGAATTCCCGAAATCATCAAGAAATCTTCTTCTTGATACATGTTCAGATACCATCAAATTCCTGAACCGGCAATTTTTCTAAAGAAGCCACTTCAATATCGTAATCTTCAATAGAGCGTGGTACATCAACATCACCCTTTTTAATCAGCTTAACAGAACGATGAACCTTTGCGGAGGGATAAGCGCCTGCTTTACTCGGATGTTTCCACCAGTAAACTTTTTCCACTGTCATTGATCCCTCAGGTCTAGCAGCTGACGCATCATTTTCAAATAAAGATTTTAAAGCTTCCAAAAATTTTTCAGCATCAGCATCAGTAAAGCCCGTTTTTTCAGCTAATTGAGGATTAATACTTCCATTAAAGGTATAAAGACCGCTACTCACGAAATGCTTCGTTCCCATGGTGTCAGAGCCTTTCCCATCACCAGGAACTGAGTTGACACTTTTAGTAATCTGCATAGAAGTAATTTCTACCGGTTCTACACTTTCGGCTAATTGAACGGAAACGGGCCCTCGTACACCTACTGATACTTGCGTTCCTGAAAAAGCAAAAACTTGCCCAAAAGCTCGAACATCAAACCAGTTCTCACAAGCAACCTTAGCAAAAGCATCAACGTCCGCTTTTTTCTTGTCCCCAAGAATCTTTTTCAGAGATTCTACGCTTTCGGCACGATCTTTGAGGTTAGTAAAACCATCATCTGCACGGTCATTTGATTGGATAAAGATGCGTTCACCAAGATCTTGTAGTCGATTGCGAATTTTCCGTTTGATAGCAACATCAGAGACTTCGCCAAACCCTTCAAAATCCTGTCGTGGCCGATTTCCGTTCAATGGATCGCCATTTGGATTCGCATTTTTCACTGAAAAAATCACCTTGAAATCGTATTTGTTCTGCAAGCTCATCTTATTCTTCCTCCTCTTTGACCGGTTGTTTATGATAAATTGCATATTCTTGACTATAGTACCCTAACAGATAACGCCCATCTAATGACTTATCTATATACGTTTCTGGATTAAATTGATCCATAATTTCAGAAAATAACTTGTCATAAAAAACTTTTTGGTTTGGGCGCAAACGATCAATATAAGGTTGCAAATTTTTTCGAATGATCATCCAGGTTTTTACCGGATGCATACTAAACGCATTCATATAACGTTCAGCGCTAGTAGATCGTCCAGATGCTCCCTGATTTTTCAAAGCTTCATTTTCAAGTACATGACTAACAGCCAATAAGCGTCCAAACAAGTAATTACGCTCATTTCTTTCTTTATCGAGACTCACTGAGCATCCTCCTTTATCACGGAAAAAGTAATTATTTACCATGGAACAAGAAATTTCTAAAGCTTTACGCCACTGCCAATTTTGTTCAAAACTTGCTGGGTTTGAAACCCGATGAGCCAATTTGGACATCAGATCGTAAGGAACCTTTTTATTTTCAACTACACAGGTAAATAAAGCCGTTGTCGCATTATTCAAGACTCTATCATTGGCGTTTTCACCAAAAGCAGCTTTGGCGATGTCATACAAATTGGGCGCTCCATAATAATGTCGCGGCTGTTTGTTCACAAAATACGTATGACGCCAAGCTGCTTGCTGTTGCCACAGTTCGATACGTGTTAAATATTGTTTTTGATCGGTAGAGTTATAATACAAAATACCAATTCGTCCCGGAGTTGCATTGTCTAAAATCATAATATTTACTCTGTCATCAATGGCCAAATTTTCATTTTTTCCGTATATTGCACTCTTTAGCAATTTTGCGAACTCTTCCTGTGTTTGAGGTATTCCAGAATCTTCTTCCAAATCGTCATCCTCATCAAAAAAATCAAGACCTCCCGCCATCGGTGTAAAACGTTCTGGAAGTGATTTTCCCCAAACCAGATAAACGCGTCCATCACGAATAATACCTTGCTTAGAAATCAGCCATTTTAGCGCGTTATGCGCTTTTTGTGACACTTCATAACCGACACCGGCAACTTGTGTTTTATCTGTAAATCTGCCCCGATAAGTGAAGTTAGTCGCGTCATTAGCTGAAATCAGTTTAGCCATATCGCCGCCATAGCGTAATCCAGAGGCATGTGATTCTGTCACAGGCATCGGTTTTCCAGTTACATAATCGATACCCTCTTGTCCTCCAATGAATTCTTTAGTTGCTGATTTTACAATTTCAGGATCTTCCCATAACAAGAGCTCATTTTTATTCCCTCGTGGATCATGAATCGTAAAACGAATCATCGCTGAATCCTGACTTCCTGCCAATACATCAAAGATTGCCGGTTTGTACCCTAGTTTATCCGTCATTTCTTTCGACCATTTTGGTAGTAATTTGCCATTGTCATCAAGGAACAAAATCTTTTTTTCTACCAAATCCTTGATTAATCGATTTTTTTGCAGATAGCGGTATACTCCCATCAAGCGTGGGTCATGATCAGACCAACGCTGTAACTGTTCCATATACATTTCATGAGGTGTCGGTTTTTTCTTTTTTGCGTCTACATATTGGTCAAAATCTCCTGCAACATATTTCAGCCCATCATGGAGCGGATGCGGAACGGGACTGCTGGTCCTTCCCCCAGATGCTTCAGTTACCGGAATGATAGTCGGCATCTCTTCTTTACTCAAAACTCGAGCATCAAAGCATTCCCCATCTGGCGTAATCTGCATCTCAATTTGTACATTTCTATAGGCATGACCCACTGGAAGTAGAGAAAACTGTTGGTTTCTTCTTATCAAAATTTGGCCAATTTGGTCTTGATTTGCTTCATAGGTTTCATATAAGTCTGCAATCCAAGTCACGATTTCTCCACCTCCAACTCCTGAAACAAGACTTCTGCTGATTGAATGTCTGACAGCGTAAATTCTTTAGCCTTCATCTTTTTCACGGTACGAACAAGGTGACACTCTTCCGGCCGTGGAAAAATGATTACCCCTCGCTCCATCTTTGGTTGCCACAGACGAACTTGTAGTTCATCTTTTCCTGTTTCATCAGGGTAAGATAATCCATGAACCATCGTTCCAAAATATTGTGGATTCTCATCCTCATCATAGGCACCTACAGCTTCACCAAATTCACAGGGCTCGACGTATCCTTGGCACTCTCTAGCTCCCAGAAAGATATCTCGTCGACCACCTTTGGCCAATGATCGCTTCAAAATTTGATAGTGTTTGTTCTCATTGTAGTCTTTCCGCAAATCAGGACGATGGTGATTGAATTCAAAATGCACTTTTACTTCATAAACCGGATCCCGCAAGTAACTATAATAAGCGAGGTTACTGCTGGACGTGTTATTGAAAACCAATGGACGAACTCCTTTTGATTCCATTCGAATAGGATTAACCACCCGAACTTCATCAACAATATATATGATTGTCGGCTTCCAATAAATTGATTCTGCAATTCCTTTTAATGCTTGGTAAGTAGGTACTGGATAGCTGGATTTCTCGCCTCCCAACTTAGTTATCGGATCTGTGAACAATCCGTATTTCCCATAAACACGAAAACAAATTTGATTTTTCAACAAATTCCCTCCTTTCAAAATCATTTTGTAGCATATCCCTGATTCGACTATATCAAAAATTCAAACATCAGAAAAGCGTTTTCATTCAATGTTATTAAAACGAATAGTTTGATAAGGAATCCCCTGCTAAATTCAATCCATATTGAGGATCGTACCCATTCTCATGAAGAACATAAATTCCTGCTTCCGTTAGTGAAATCAAGCCGTCTTTTTGAAGGCGCATAAATTCGTGATTATACAAATTCAAGCTGTTTCTTTGCGCCCTTTGATACCATGCTTTATCAAAAACAACTTCTTCGGCTGCCAAAAGATCTGCTACTAACTTCTTCCCCTCATCTCCAAATTCCACCAAGACTGATTCGCCCTGTTGCTCGATAACTTTGAAATGTCTAGCAATTGTTTGTGGGCTGTTAACTAGATAGGTCGGCACTTTTAGCTTCTTCATCGATTGATAAAAGAGACGCCGATTACTATTCTTTTGCATCAAATCAAACAGTTGTTGCGACCCTTGATTGAACAGATATTCTGATTCACCGGTTTTTTCAACCCGACTGTAAAACTTATCAAAGAATCGCATCATCAATTCCGGTGTTAGCAAACTAGATTCATCCTTGAGATACTTCCTATCTTGCAATAATTCTCTGGTTATTGCAGCCTTCGTTTTGATTTCTGCCATTTTATCGATGTTTTCCAACTCTTTTACTGGATTCACCAGATATACTGGCTGTAATTGATCCGATTCTCCATTTCGATTACAACGGCCAGCAGCTTGTGCAATAGAGTCTAAGCCTGAAAGTGAGCGTATAACACAGGAAAAACTGATATCAACCCCAGCTTCAATCAATGGAGTCGTTACACAGATGATTGGTTCACTCAGCTTCAAGGCTTCCCGAATTTTATCTAAAACAAAACTTCTGTGATTTGGTGTCATGGCAGTTGATAAATGGAAAACTGTCATCCCAGAGTTTAGCAATTTCTGATAGACACTGCGTACCGCCTTCTTGGTATTCAAAATCATCAGTAAATTCTGCTCTTTGGAAGCAATAGCTAAAGCAAACTCTGCCAATTGATCAGCATTCCAACCTTCGTCAATCGTTTTATCAATAACTTGTACCCTTTCGAAAGCATGGCTCACTGCCTCTAAATCAGGAACAATTTCTGAATCTATTGCAGACTCTAATGCAACTTTGCGCTTTTCCAAAGTAGGCTGGGTTGCTGTACATAACAAAGTCGTAGTTTGCCCATAGTTTTTCAAAAAATTGATTAAACTAGTGAACATTGATAAACATTTTGGAGGCAAAGACTGAATCTCATCAAAAATTAGAATACTGTTCAACAGTTGGTGAATTCTGCGAGGGTTACGGGTAGAACCTGCAAAGACATTTTCTAAAAAACGCACCATCGTTGTCACGATAATTGGACTATCCCAATTATCCTGCATCAGTGCTTGTTTCCGTTCACTTTCTTCAGATTCATCATCTGCTTCTGCTACCAGATTAGCATGATGCTCCAGTAAAATTTCGGCATCTGTGATTCCTAGTTTTTCTCGGAATACTTCGGCATTTTGCTCTATGATTGAGCTGAAAGGAATGATGTAGATAATTCGCCTCTTCTTTGCTGATAGCGCATGATTCAGCGCAAAACGCATACTGCTCAACGTCTTGCCCCCACCAGTGGGGATAGATAATCGGTAAATACCAGTCGGACGATTTGCAGCAACCAGACAAGCATCTGCCATTTTTTGCCGCAAGTAATTGATTGTCGTCTGTTCACCATTTTGAAACTCGGAAAAAGTCTCTTCCAAGCGATCCGCCAACTCTGAGAATAATCGTTCTGTTTCAATTTTTGTATACTTACCTTTTTCTTCAAACAGCTGAGTATTGCGTCGATCGCCATCCAGCAAGGCACTGTAAACCATTTTTGTCAGAAAAAACTGATCGGTACGTTCTATTATTTGTTTGTCACCGATCAATGACGCCAATTCGTTGCCAGAATCTTGAAGTAGTTTTTGTAAGCTCTCTTCTGGCAGGATAGTGTCAAAGAAAAGTTCTTTTACTTTGTCGTATTCATCCAGCTCTTTTTGATATCGTATCTGATAGGGAGAGTCTGCCGCTCCTTCTCCAGAAATAAAATCCAACAGCCCTCCAGGATTATGGTGGGCAAAAATAGCGTTCGCAATCATTTCCCGTGCCATCGCTTCATATTTTGTTTTAACTGCACAGGCTTGTATCATCTGTCCACCATACGTAGAATGATCTACACTTCCCCGCCTGACTGTCTCCCCATTATGAGCTGCCAAAATGTAATTCTGGAAAGCTGTTGAAAACTTGCCTGCATCATGAAGCAATCCAGCTATCCGACACATTGTTGGTATGCCTAAAACAGCCCCGTTACTCTCAGAAATTTCAGCGGTTTCCCGCAGATGGTCGGCAAGTCCCTGTTTGGCACCATCTGATTCCCTAAAATGAGCAATGTACATTTTCTCCCTCCCAACTATTCATAGCTATCAAAAGAATTTACGAGAACAAACTGCTCACTTTTATAAGTGAGCAATTTCCCTCCACTTTTAGCTGAAAAAGAGAGATAAACTTCTCAATATTATTGCCTTGATTCTTTTTAGGACACTCAACAGAATACCGGTTTTTTCTGTAGAATTATCCGTATGGCTATAATACAACTCAGCTTTGAAATAGAATCTTTTGATAGAAATCCTCCTCATTCAATTTACTGATCCAAACATAAAAAAGCGCTTTCTTTTGTAACTCAAAGCTACCATACAATGTCTAAAATATCAATAAAAACTCATAAGTGTATTATTGTTTTTCATAATAGAAAATTAATAAAAATAAAAAACCGGTCTAAATGAGCCGGTCTTAACAAAAATACACTTATCTTTCAATCCACATGCTGAGCATGACTGCTGTAAGAATCCTCAGATCCTCAGAATTTCATTTTAATAGATAATTGATTGTGTTTCAATTATCTCCGCAATAACTATCTAATTTCAATTACTATTACAACATCCTCACCATTTAATTCAGACAAACAGCCACCTGCAACAGGCGGCTGTTTGTCTTTTCATTTGCTTTCCTTCATTCCCGCTTCAAACCATCTTTTTGCGGCAGATTTGCTGAGTCGATTCATGTAGGCGACACCTAGACCTATTTCAGGAAAAGTCTCCGCAAAAATAGCATCCAACCCCAACTGAGGTTCGTCTAGTGCACGCAAGCCTGCGAAGAGTCCTTTGGCGGCTTGAGCGACAGTATCTTGCGGCAACATAAATACGGCTGCGGCCTCGTAACGCATCTGCTCAGAGATTGTCGGCCCGGCAATGATACCGACTCGTTTGCCACTGGCTTTTATCCAATCGAGAACTGACGGCCAATCCTCCGAACGCACCATCCAAACCGGGGTATCCGGGGCATAATGTTTATACTTCATGCCTGGCGCACGGGGTGTTTCACTTTCTTTCACCAAGTGAGCATCGACTGCGATAGGGGTTTCTAAGACAGCTTCCAAAGCTTCCTGAGTAATAGCACCGGGACGCAAAATAGTCGGGATGCCATCCGGTGTGCTGAGGTCTAACAC
>ERZ894229.1252-NODE-1252-length-11841-cov-6.346_pt1 | contig 11841 bp, 17 predicted proteins | sample MGYA00380295_ERZ894229 | MGnify/ENA primary metagenome ERZ894229 (study PRJEB32331, sample SAMN06328479) | human gut metagenome | biome: human gut microbiome; feature: stool | host: Homo sapiens | collected 2014-09-17 ... | reverse complement strand
TTCTCCTGGGCGACTGCATCACAACGGAACTCGGTTCTGTTCCCCCGGACGGCTACATCACAACAGAACTCGGTTCCGTTCCCGGGCGGCTGGATCTCAACGGAACTCAGTTCTGTTCCCACGGATGGCCGGTTCTCAACGGAACTCAGTTCCGCTCCCGGGCGGCTGGATCTCAACGGAACCCGGTTCTGTTCCCGGACGGCCGATTCTTAACGGAACCCGGTTCTGTTCCCGGTCGGCCGGTTTTCAACGGAACGCTCTGACATTGGAGAGGTCAATGACTTATAACAATTTTCCCTTTCTCGCCTGCCATCTTCAGCGCAGAGAGGCGATCCCCTACGGACGCCCTATCGGGCGTTTCGGCTCATTCTGCAAATTTGCCATTTATGACGCTCGGAATTCAGGATCCCGGTTACTACACTGCAAGATTGGGAGAGATGTGGATTGAAAATCTGATATTAATTATGATTACGTTATAATACTACTACAATTAATACCATAAAATTCCAGCGTCATTGCTGCACCAAAGTAGTATGATAAGGTTATAAGGGGAGGGGGATTGACATGAAGAAATGGAGCCGATTTAAGTTTGATATCCTGTACTACTTATCTGCTATCGACCTTGCGATAACTGGCTTTGCTTTTACTGTCCGGTATGTCGTAAAGCATCGGAGGATACCTAAAAAATCACCAAAATATAGCAAGGAGGAAATAAGGGAAGAACTGAGAAAAATTGCTGAAGAAATTGAAATGAAAAATAAAGAGGCCCCGGTTGAGGGTCCGGGGCCAACGGAGTAATAGGATATGTGGGGCGAGGCCAACGGAGGACACATCTCCTGGCATCACCCCTCTTTAATTATAGCGCTGGCATGTTTTTACCTCTATATCCAATAAACGGATAAGGGGCTAATTTTGTGACCGGCTATCCCTTAAATAATGCCGCCCAGGTCTTAGTTACCATATTCCCCTCCTCGTTTAATAATAAATCACTTTTTCCTGATCTGTGGCCTTCATTTCTATAATGTCTGCTGGCTGTAGGCGTGTCATTAGGCATAGTTTATTCAAAGTGTTCATAGTAATTGACTTTCCAGCTCTAATATTAGAGATGGTTTGTTGAGATAATAAATTTTCTTTTTTCAAGCGTGCTTGAGTAAAGCCATGCTTTTCCAGTTCTTTAAAAACATCTATTTTATAGTATATCATGGTATTCACCTCATACTAAATCTTATCACACAGTCTTTTATAACACAATAATTTTCTCTAAAATTAGTTCTATTGTATTCTCTTAATTTAGAGAAAAGCAATTTTTGCAAACTTTGTATATAATATAAAAATAGTATTGCTTTTTTTTCCATTTTGGAATATTATAGACACATAAGAATTGGACAAAATATCTATTTTGTCTAATTTTTTTATTGTACCAGAAAGTGAACAGAAAGTCTCACTAAACATTTAAACTTCTATCGGGTAGTCATATTCTATTGTTTCTGCACAAAATCGTACTTCGGAGGTTACAAGCGCATTCCAAATACAGGCCATACAGTACTTGTAGGGATCTGTTATCTCTCGTAACGTCAATGCAGTTGTAAAATCACGTATTGCGTAATCTAAAAGTGATTCACAGGCCCTATATGCACTCAAATAAGTTCTGTTTTTCAGGAGACGATTCAGGCAACGAATTACCTTTGCGTATGTAATACGATTGCCTTTTAATACACGTTCGCTGGGTGATGTCCCCAGTTCGATTAACGCTTCTTTAAACATTTCATAAGCTCCCTGCTCCATGGGATTTGTGTAAGTACGGCAACCGAAAAGTTCATTCACAAAATATTCCATTTCATATTCTGACAAGAGCACATCTTGCGGTATTAAAAAGCTTTTTATTTCTCCACTTTTCCATCTGTTAACTTCTACTCCTATATGATTGATAGATCGATTGATATTATATAAACTGGTATTATTAATATTATTATTGTCTGGTTTTTTGGGGTCCGGATTTTTGGGACACGGTACAGAAGATTTATCCGTGTCTGGTTTTTTGGGACACGGTGCAGGAGACTTATCCGTGTCTGGTTTTTTGGGACACGGTACGGGAGATTTATCCGTGTCTGGTTTTTTTTGACACGGTACGGGAGACTTATCCGTGTCTGGTTTTTTGGGACACGGTATGAGGGACTTATCCATATCTTCTACTTCAGTTTCGGAACGAACCTGAAGCCCTGGGTTATTACGAAGGATATATGTATTGGATGCGAACCTCCCACGCTGATCGGTCCGTTGTTGTATTGCCATGTAATCTAATATTACTAATTGCTGCATATATTTACCGTACGTATTTTTGCTAATACCTAAATGCTGTAAAATCAATTCTCGTCGTAAATATGACATCCGGCCAGCTCCGGTGTAGACAACATAATAAGCATAAATCGCTTTTGCCTTTATATCTAGCCGCGGATCCTGCATGACGATCCGCGGTATAATACCATACCCATGACTTTTTAGACCAGCGTAGTAAGCAAAATCATATCCTTCTTTCACTTCTTGCTCTATTCTGGGTCCCATCTGAAGTTTTTTAGGATTTTGAACCAAGGTATATACATTTGCTCCAAACAATTGAGATTTTTCTCGAATTTGTTGAACCGATATATACCCCTCTCTTATTAGTTCTTCTTGATACCGATAAAAAGTCTCCTTGTTGATTTTCAACTGCCTTAAAATAGTCTCACGGCGAGGAAAAGCAACAATCTCGGAGCCAGCTAAACTACAGTAATAGGCATATAACCCCTTTGCGCCTATTCCTAAGTCCACATCCCGCATGACAAACTTAGGAAGAACACCGAAACCCTTACATTCAATCCCCTCAAATTTTAATAAGTCCTCTATTTTCTCCCGTCTAGTATCCATATTGTACCCCTTAAAGTTATTTTATAATTGCTTGTAACTTACATACCAAGTCGTTAATATCTTTTGTAATTACTGTTTGCTCGATATGGCTCGGAACTGATTGCGACAATTGGTTAATGCCTCTCAGAAGGCTTTCGCAGCATTGCTTGTAGGTCAACTCAGCTTTAATCTTTTCAACGTCTTTTTGAGGCTCCTGTGCTGCCTGAAGGGCCTCTAATTCTTCTTTCAACTCTCGAATTTCTTCTTCTTTTTTACTAGCCTTATTTTTCTCCTTTTCCAAAATATCTAAAGTCTTTTTATATTTATCATCAGATTCTTCTAAGCGGGTTCGCAAAGCAGATATCTGTTCGGGATCTGGCATATCTTTCCTGTACTGCTCTTCTATCTCTGCCCGGATGCGGCTCTTTTCTTCTTCAGCTTGCCTTTTTGTCGCTTCAACAATTGCAGCCACAGCTTCCTCCTGAGATTCTTTTTCTTCTTTCAATTGCTGCAATTTTTTCTCATACTCTTCTTGCGCTTTTTCTTTCTCGCGTTCTGTCTCCTGTAACTGTTCATTTAGTTGCTGGAGTTCTCTAGCCGTTCCACTCTCTCCTGCTATAATTAACTCTACAATCCGCCTCTGATCATCTTCTGATAGTTTTGCGCAAAATTCACCATCATTGAGAGTTATCTCTTTCTTTTTAAAAAGTTCTTGCAGCTCCGGAACCAAGGTCGCCACCGCATTGTACTTCTGTACTTGTCGTTCGGAGATTCCTTCTGATTGCGCAATGGCCTGATTAATATTTTCATTCGAGCGAGTTAAAATCTTCCTGCGCTCCAATAATTTTTTCTTTTCCTGTATATGACGTAAACGATCTTCTGGATCGTCGCGTTCTTCAACATTACAGTCGATCAGCGTCAGACGATGATCAATCTCTTCTAATTCTGTAAATTTTTCTCCAGCTTTAAGAGCTGAATTGACATATACAGGATAGCCCCGCTCAAAACGCTGGATATTTTTTTTGTATTGTTTATAGTCTATATCCACGGAATCTTCTGGAAAATTTCTGTACTTTTCCAAAAGAAGGTCTAATGCCCGTGTTCGGCGTTCTCCATTTTCTAAAACATACTGATCAAGCTCTTCATCGTAATATCCGGACGGAAAATTTTGCAGTCCCAACATAAGAATACTTGCTGCAAGGCTTTCAATATTTTTCTGCGAGTAATCATTTTTTTCATTAAAAACAAGTTTTTCACGAGGGACTAATTTTACGACAATTGACTTTTCTGGTTTTCCAACTTGACTCTCTCGTACTAACAAAGATTGTATTCCCATATCAGATTTTTCCTCTGGCAAAGTTGGCGAAGAGACATTATGAATCAAACTTGCAAATTTTGGTTTTCCCATAGTTTTTTCCTCCTAAAAGTTAATCATTCCGAAAGACACTTTATAAGTTTTTCTTCACCCTCTGGTGGAAGCATCTTCATTTCGATTAGAAGATTTGCATAATCTATAATTGCATTACTGCCTCCTGATTCAAAAAGTGATCGTAGTGTCTGATTTACTTCGTTTATTTTTGTGTCTTGCCGGATTGGCGTCTGAAATAATTTACTATGTAGACTATTCTGAAAAAGTTCCCGCCCGCTCTTAAATGCATTTGTGTTCGTACTGGCCTGTGTAATGTAGGCTCCTAAGAATTCAATCTGCTCCAAATCGTGTTCTTCTTTTATATAAACAATGCTTGAAAGAGTTTCACGTAACCCCTTCAAACTGTACTGTTCAACTTTTACGGGGGTAATTATGTAGTCTGACGCAAAGATACTGTTAACGGTCAGAATATTGCTTGCCGGTGCGTTATCCAGAAAAATATAGTCGTAATCCTCCTTGATTGTTTTTAAGGCCCGCTTAAGGACAATATTGTTATTCCCCGTATTTAACGTCAGTTCAAGTACGGTACGCGCGTGGCGTTTAGAGGAAGGAATTATATCTACGCCTGGGATCTGTGTAGTGCGAATTAACTGCTGAACTTCTGCCTTTTCCTTAAAGCGATACTTAAACAGTTCACATACGTTCAATTCGTCTGGTTTTTTTATGCCAGAGATTATTTCTTCATTGTCGTCGATATAGGCATGGAAAAACATAGACAAGTTGCTCTGTTCGTCCAGATCAACTACCAGTGTACGATAGCCGAGATACGCTAACAATTCTGCGAATGCCGCTACCGATGTCGTTTTTCCTACTCCCCCCTTATTATTAATTACACTTATTACTGTTGCTCCTTTATTCATCTGTATTCTCCTTTACATGCTAATCAATAGATTCTGTCTTGCTTATAATTTCAAATGTGCTTCGCCTACTGCAATGGGGACAGAAGATTTTTCCTCCAAAAGCGCTGTTAATTTGTTCTTGCGTCACTTCACCAGGAAGTCCGCAGCATTCGTTGACGACTGTGACGAGCTTGACTTGTTTTAGTGCATCGGGTCGGTACTTTCTATTAAAAGAGATGAAATCTATCCATTCCGGATTATCAAAAATTCGAGAGGTGTATAATTCCAGTACCAAATACCACAATTCTTTTCTTGTACTATTTGTATAGTCTCCCACCTAACTAGCACATCAAAGAGCCATTTCTCATCATTTTTTTCTATCAGTTGTTCCACAATTTTAGTCCAGACCGTTATTTCTATGTCTCCTAATTTTGTCATTACGCCGTGGCGGTAACTATGTTTTATATAAACCCCCGAACCGGTGGTAGTGTCTACACCAGTTCTATATCTGCAGCAAATATTAGAAAAATCAATGATCCCTGGATCAATCTCAGAAGCAGAGTCTATGCGCTGCATACCCATTTTCAGTTCCTCCCCCCTATCTTCCGCCGGGTAGTGTCAACTTTATATGCCTCAAATCGTCTCAACCCCAGTAAAATCAATGGGTTCAGAGGCTATGAGCCTTTACCTCCCCTTTCTTTGGCTTGGGTGCTCCAAATTTTACGTCGGAAAGCCAGTCAAGGCCGGGCTGAAAGCCCGTTAAATTCAGCCTTGACGGGGTTTCCGTAAGTAAAATATAATCGGCTAAGCCAACGGAAAGGGGTACGATTTTTTCATAATTCGTTTTACACTACCCTTTCAGTTTCCGCCACCAATGCCTCGATAAGAGCCTGCTCCATTTTGCTCCTATCTCGCGATACTGTAATGCCGCGTCTTCTACACGCTTCTTCAAATTCCCCACAATTCATATATACATAGACTTGCGTCTCCGCACAATCTAACGCTTCCTTTTTTGTCATGCATCTTCCTCCTTTATTGATATCTAAATAATCTTTTATGGCACTTCGTGCAATATGCAAATTTTCCTTTGTTTACATAGGTTAGTGTTTCATGCAATTCACCATTTTCTCCATCATCTCCATCAAAGCGATAGTGGTATTCAACATCACCTCGAACACGTTGATTGATGTAGAATTCTTCACTTCCACAATATGGACATTTTTCAAGCGGCGGGTTTTCCAACGGGTAAACAATTTTAAAGTCAACTTTCATAATTTGCCTTTCCCGGCTTGAGCCGTTAAATCTTAATTTTATGTCCAACACTCACATGGAATAAAATCCCACAGGCTGATTTGCATGTCTTCCCATTCCTTGTTGTTCTGAAATCTCTTCTCCAATTCCCTCAACGACATATTTCTAAATACTGTATATCCGACCTGCTCCTCTTTTTCTGCGGCTCTGTAGTATTCTTCTGGATACGCTTTCCATACCGCGTACCAGTACTCTTTTTCTATTGCTTTGACAGCATCATCAAGCAACTCAAAATCTTGGCCCTCAAACTGCACATCATCTATCACATATCCCAGCCTATCCCCTTTCGCTGGGCAAGCACTTTTCAGAGTGCAAATATCAAAACCCTTATGGCTAAAAACCTTCACATATCTGTCATTCAAAAATTTCATATCTGCCCCTTTCTCCGGTTCTCCCGGAAAATCCTCATCTACTATATTAGTCAACCATAAGCAACATGTAATCAGCCCTACTCCATTCTAATGAATTTATAAAGTCCATAAATTTTTTACTGTTAAATGGTTCTTTTTCATGATATTTGTTATACCCGGCATCAGTCCAGCGCTTAAATACATTGTGAAGAGCATTGGCTCTTGCTTTTACGTAATCGCAGTCATTTTCATGCGCCTTATGATACATAAGAGGAAATAAGTGGCAAGTGATATGAGTATTACATCCAAACACTCCTATTCTATCTTCATAAGTACCTCCTTCTAACAAAATGCTAAACATATCTCTGTCAGTATTATCAGATATAAATAACAAAAATCCTAATTCACTTTCTAGTAAAGTTTTTACTGTTATGTCTAAATCTAATTCTGATGCTTTGTACATAGTTCCTCCTCTCTACCTAAATGTTAAAACTGTCGATTATCAGTTTTATCTCGTATAATTTTCCATGTAGTCCATGTAAGTTTTACTTCCATTCACCATGCTATAAGCCCCTCCTTCCCCGATAATTCCGGAAAACCAGCTTAATTATCCTGACGATAACACGTGTATTGTGCAGACTGTGTAACACATATTCCTTTTCCTCATTCCGAACAATCTGTGTAGCTGCAAGTTGTATCATAGTTTGTAGCATTTCCACCATTAAAACATGCACCGCACCACGGACATTCAATACTGTCAACACTTACTGTTTCATCTTTCATTTGATTCTCCTTCCTCCGTTATACCGAATGCTTTCCGCTTGCCAAAATCCGTTGGTAATTCTGCCGCCAATCAAGCACCCTTTTTATTTCTTCATCAAGCGTTCCTGGCTGGTACTCCTTTTTTTGTTCCTTATACTCGTTCCAATATTCGGAAACAGTTTCCCGGCAACTGTCGATTACATTTTGCTCCTGTTCAATATAGCCGCGTTGCTCCTCTTCCCATTCCTCACGGTTGGAATAACTGGGGGTTCCGTCACCATGTACAAGGTCTTGCCATGTGTAGGTTCCCCCGCGCCTGCTTTTTATAACGCCGCTTGAAAGTTCTTCCTGCGCAATTTTTATGTTTTCCGTACTGTCGGTTATATCGTCCCATGCTTGCAAGACTTCATCCATCCCACCCCACTCGACGAGATAAGAAAGAAAAGTCATTTCCGGGAACATGCCGAACCAGCAACGGTCAAACCACTGTCCGGCAATGTCGCGCTCGTCTGAACCGTTAGAGTACGTCCCGCATACAAGGTCGCCTATAAAACTTTCCAGCAGCTTCCCCACGGTCAGCCCATGCGCCCCCGCCTTTTCCGCAATCCGCTTTACATCAGCGTCCGATAATTCAAGTTCAATCGTGCGCTTTCGGATTGTTTCAATCTCCTTTTTTTCTTGCTCTCCATGTGTAGGGTACATATCGCAATCTCCTCTTTCCTCGAAATCTTATTTATCTCTTCCTTTTTCTTAACATTCTTTTTGAACATACCTGTCTCTCAAAAGCATAAGATCACGTTTTTTATAAAGCTGAGTACAGGTCTCATATCTTGCTTCATATCCTATTTCATAATCACGATTCATCGTTTCTCTTCATACGAAACAATCTCTACGGCTACAATCATGTCATTAAAGTCAGCTGCTGAGCCATCTACTCTGCAGCTATTTCCATCTTGGTCTTTCAAAACAGCGGTAAACCATTCCTCATTTTCATGATATTTAAGTTCACAATCATTTTCCGATTCTCCATCCTCACATTCAAAATCGAAATCAAGGAGCGCCTTTCCATAACAGTTACCGCCCATGTTTATCCAGATATGCCCGACATATTGCCACTGCTGCAATGTCACTTTTACTCTATGTACTCCATTTCGAATACCAATATCATATTTTTCCATTTTTCTTTCTTCCTGTAATGGTCTACTTTTTTTTAATTTCATCTCCATGACTTCATCTGGAGTTAGGTCACTATTATCATTTTGTAGATATTTCCATAATGTGATAATGTCTCGCATTCCAGCCAGATAAAATTCTTTATAATAGTCTTCATTAGTCATAAAACAGTCTCTCAAATAATCATCTAGCCACTGTTGATCGGCCTCTGAAAGGGAAGACATTATTTTATTCATTCGTTCAGTTTTTTTTCCATAGTTGGTATCGATATTTATCTCCTGAAAAATTTCATCGATACGTGCCACACAAAATTCTTCAACCCACTTTTCTACTTCCATGCTATTCCTCCTTTATAGAACCTTTATCCAATTTGGTAAAAAGTAATTCTTTTCTCTAAGTAACTATGTCCGATACAATAACCCACATTTTGTTTCTTGTTTATCCAGAGTATAAAAAGATGTTCTCCTGTAGTAGCAATATCTCTAACTTCATAAGCCTCTGTAGCACAATGCTGCATTAGTAACCACTCCTCTATATTTACTCCAGGCTTAATTATTCGCATATTTTTAGGCTTGTCTGAGTTCATTTTTATTTCTCCTCTTCGTTATCTAAAAAAATGATTGCAAAATCATCTTTTTTCTACTATAATTAATTTCAAAAGGTGGCGCACAACCTAGTTTTATGTATAGGGTGTTAGACCTCTTCGGTAAACCGGAGGCTTATTATTTTTAGTTTTAGTTTTTAGTTTTAGTTTCCGTTTTATTTTTAGTTAATTTTGCAAATAATAAAGAGCTCCTGGCAGGGAGCTCTTTATTATTTCTATATTCTTCCTTCTTCTGAATTTCCTTTACTACCATTTCAAGTGTTTCAACATATGAAATGGTAGTAAAGAAAAATACGAATTGAAGAATTATAGAAATAATAAAGAAATCTTTACCATGCTATCATAGCATAAAATTATTAAATGTGCAATTAAGGTTCTATCCCCTTATCAGACTGCATAAAATTTTCTTTTGCAATCTGTATCACATGATCCAGCTCCTGTTCTTCCAACTCACCAAAAAGCTCCACAAGAGGCTTAATATCTTTTGACTGATGATAGTCTTCAAGGATCTGGTAATATCTGTTTACTGTGTTTTTTTCGGCCGGAACCGAAATTGGTAAATATCCATGCTGCATTAATATGTAATTTGACAACATCCTGGCTGTACGTCCGTTTCCATCTCGAAATGGATGGATGCTTACGAACTCTTCATGGGCCCAAGCTGCCAGCTCCAGCGGATGTGACATTTCCGGCAATTATCAAGTAATTCTCCTGTTGCCATTAAATCCCCCTTTCTTCTAATTTTTAAAGTTAATGTTGTAATAACGCTTGCGCTGTATGTTATTTGCGCGCTCATATCTTTTTGCCAGATTATAAAACGATCTTTTTTCAACACCGGCTTCCTGAACTGCCTCAGATGTTGTCAATTTACCATCTTGCCAGTCAGTATAAATTTGTTTCCAATTCTCAGGATATTGTAATTTGGGTCTCCCGATCTGTTTTCCAGCTTTTCTTGCAACCTCAATCCCGTCTTTTTGATTTTTTTTGATCTGCTTTCTTTCTTTTTCCGCTACATAGGATAAGATCTGTAAAACCAAATCAGAGATAAATTTTTTCTCCAGAGTCGTTTTTTCAAGCTCGACCGAGAACGAGCTTGTATCAAGTAACGGCATGTCCAAAATTTTCACATCAACCTTCAGCTCTTCGGTCAGTCGTTGCCACTCTCTTTTGATTTCCGTATAGTCGCGTCCCATTCGATCGATACTGGTCATTATGAGCAAATCGCCTTGACGAAGCAATGCTGCTGTTTCCGAAGTACCTACAAGCAGATTATAACTGGGGCGATCAAATGATCGACCTGATATACGATCAACATATATATTCCGTTCCTCAACTCCTGCTTCTCTAAGCTCCGAAATCTGACGTTCCGGATTTTGGTCGGTTGTGCTTACTCTGGCATAACCATATACTCTAGTTCCAACTTACTCCCCCCTTTCTTGTTACATTCATTATCTCACAAGAAAGAAAAGATGTCAATATTTTTTTCTTATAAGAATAAATACTCAACAAAATTTTTATTTTCTATCTTTCATGACGAAATACGTTTATAAATTAAATTAATAAAGGTATACCTTTTTTCCTACCCCATCTATAGCAAGATGGGGCAGGAAGGCAACTATTTTGTCTGTACTACTCCATTAACAACCCACTCCCCCTTTTCATTTACAGTATATCCATCAGGAGTTTTTCCCTTTCTTAATAACGCCCCCTTCGTTCCATCTGACTTCTCGTTAAAATAGTAACAGCGTTTTAAATCATCAGGGCCAATAATCCATCTCCACCCTGTCACCATAGTTCCTCGCGTTCCGTCTGATACCGGCCACAAATAATAGATGTGTCCGTCTGCGTCTATGTACCAGCCCGTTTTCATTTCTCCTTTTTCGTCAAAACGGAACCAGTCGGCTTTGCCTTGATTGTTATTTGCATAGGGATTATAAATATATGCCCACTCGTTTACATATCGTTTACCCGATGTATCTTGAAACTGCCAACCGGACGCACTTTGAATCCAAACACCTGACCCAGGTGTAATTCCAGGCCCATTCGCAATTGTATTGTTAGAGCCGCTGCCAGATGAACCATTCCCTCCCCCACTGCTATGTCCGCCAGAATGACGTATTAGGGTATCATCAGCTGTTCCCGGAAGGCCGTCGGCTCCATTGGTGTAGTTCTGATCATCGGACGTCCCAAAGATTCCATCCGGGCCAGGGCGAGTGTTGGTTCCATCCCCATTGTCAATATAAAGTTCCCCAGACTCTCCTTCCTCGATTAATTTATCATCATCTGATCCCGGAAGGCCATCGGCTCCGTTGGTGTAATTCTGGTCATCGGCCGTCCCAAAGATTCCATCCGGACCAGGGCGGGTGTTGGTTCCATTCCCCTTGTCGATATAATCTTCTCCCGACTCTCCTTTTTCAATCAGTTCATCATCGGCCGTTCCCGGAAGGCCGTCGGCTCCATTGGTGTAGTTCTGATCATCGGACGTCCCAA
>ERZ894229.1246-NODE-1246-length-11898-cov-8.84531_pt1 | contig 11898 bp, 13 predicted proteins | sample MGYA00380295_ERZ894229 | MGnify/ENA primary metagenome ERZ894229 (study PRJEB32331, sample SAMN06328479) | human gut metagenome | biome: human gut microbiome; feature: stool | host: Homo sapiens | collected 2014-09-17 ... | reverse complement strand
CAGGTTGAAACATTGTCTCTTGAAAAGTCGAGTTAATTAGTGACAACTATACTAGGAACCCCACAGGGCGGAAACCTGTCACCGCTACTGTCAAACATCATGCTGAATGAACTGGATAAGGAACTGGAGGCAAGAGGACTCCGATTCACAAGATACGCAGATGACTGTGTAATAGCAGTCAAAAGCGAATCGAGTGCAAAAAGAGTGATGCGGACGGTATCAGACTGGATACAGAGGAAACCGGGGTTAAAGGTGAACATGACCAAGACTCACATCACAAGACCGCAAAAGCTGAAGTATCTTGGTTTCGGATTCTACAAGGACAGCAAGACAAAAGAATGGAGGTGCAGACCCCATCAAGACTCAGTGAAGAAATTCAAAGACAGACTGAAAGAACTGACCAGTAGGAAAATGCCGGGGACAATCACGAGCAAGATTGAGAAAATCAATCAGGTGACAAGAGGATGGATTAACTACTATGCCCTTGGTTCCATGAAAACAGCGATGACAGAGATAGACGCGCATTTAAGGACAAGGCTTAGAGTCATCATCTGGAAACAGTGGAAAGTACCAAGCAAACGACAATGGGGATTGCAGAAACTGGGAATTGGAAAAGACCTTGCAAGACAAACAGCGTATAATGGAGACCGTTATTATTGGGTAGTGACTAAGACATGCGTTGTTAGGGCAATCTCTAAAGATGTATTAGCTAGAGCAGGGCTTATAAGCTGTCTTGATTATTACAATGAGCGTCATGCTTTGAAGTTATGTTGAACCGCCGTATGCCGAACGGCATGTACGGTGGTGTGAGAGGGGAGAAAAAATCTCCCCTACTCGATTTGAAAAAAAGTACTCTTTTTGCTTGACCTTCCAGCAGCTGGAAGGTGTTAGATAAAGGCAGGAAAGGAAAAGGAGAGTATCTATGACAATCAAAGAAGTAGAAGAAAAGGTCGGCATCAAGAAGACAAACATCCGATTTTACGAAGAAGCCGGACTCCTGAGGCCAGAGCGCAGTAAAGAAAATAATTACCGGATCTATTCCCGGGAGGATGTGGAAGTTCTGGAGAAAATCAAATTTTTACGCAGCCTTGGAATTTCTGTCGAAGACATCCGCCGGCTGGAACAAGAAAAGGTTTCTTTTAAAGAACTGATGGATCAATATGTCGAAAAACTACAGAAAGAAAAAGAAGAAAAAGAAAAGTCAATAGATTTCTGTCAGGAACTCTCCCGATCAGACCAGACTTTCCTTAGCCTGGACCCCGCTGCCGTTTGTGCGGAGGATATCTGGAAAGCAAAAGGAGGAGATGTTATGAGAACTGACCGGATCAGACAAATCAGCAAATTGCAGGAAAAAGATAAAAAAATTGTAGACTTCATTGAGACGATAAGCGCAGTATTTTTAGGATTGTCCATTGTCCTGCTGGGCTCGGGATACCGGTGGCCGGTTTGGGTCACAATAGGGGCGGCGGCCGTGATGATTGGCGCCCATGCGGTGCGATACCGGATACGGAAAAAGATTCACGGACTGCAGAAATGAGCAAAAGGGGACAGGGGATATTGCGAACGGGGACGTACACCTATGCAATAGGTGTACGTCCCCGTTCACAGTTTGTTCACATTATCCTACGATGCGCCATTTCTTATCTACTTTGTTCAGAAGCTCGCAGCCGTCCTCGGTTACGAGTACCAGGTCCTCAATGCGGACACCGTGTTTTCCTTCCAGATAGATACCAGGCTCGATGGAGAAGATCATGCCAGGCTCAGCCACATTCTTGTTGATCGGGCTGACATCGCCGTATTCATGGTCTTCCTGGCCGATGAAGTGGCCCAGACGGATCTTCCAGTATTCGCTGTAACCCTTTTCATCGATGTAATCTCTTGCCTGTGCATCGATATCGCAGAAGCGTACGCCCGGTTTGATCACAGACTCAGCCCTTAATACTGCTTCGTGGACGATGTCGTGGATCTCGGTCTGCTCCGGATCTGCGGATTTGCAGTAGAAGGTACGGGTCATATCAGAACAGTATCCCTGCCATACGCAGCCCATGTCGATCAGGATACATTCTCCTGCCTTCAGTGTGCGTGTTTCGCTTGGGATATGATGCTGATCAGCAGCATTTGGTCCAAAGCATACGATGGTGTCAAAGCTTGTTCCGCTTGCTCCGGCCTTCAGGTATTCGGAATCGATGAAGTCGGCGATTTCTTTTTCGGTCATGCCTTCTTTGATGAAATCAATGACTTTTTCCATAACGGCGTCATTGATTTCAGAAGCCTTCTTCATGATGGCGATTTCTTCCTCGTTCTTTACGGCACGTACACCGTCTACACAGTCAGAGCCCCATACAGTCTTAAGCTCTGGCAGCTTCTCCTGAAGCGGGATGAGGAAGCGTGCCGGCCAGGTTTTGTCAATGCCAAGAGGTACGGATGGATCAATCTGGTCAGCAATGATTGAAATCTGGTCTTCCATATCGGAGAACCAAACCTCTTCAAAGCCGGTATCTTTTACAAAGTACAAATAGTTTAAAAGCATTGTGTGCTCTCCGCTTGTACGAAGGATCAGGGCATATAATCTTTCCCCCGGATTTACCATGATCCCTGTCAGGAAGCGGATACTGAGCGGATCAGAAACGATCAGCTGAGTGATACCTTTTTCCTCCATTTTTTTTAATACGCGTGAGATTCTTTCGTTCATTTTGAAAATGCTCCTTTCGTAATATCAGTGCCGGTCTGAACCGGCACTGTAGCGTATGAAAATATTATAGCACAATGTGGAGGTCGACTCCAAGATATAGATATGATAAAATATGCTCGTAACAGGAAAAGTATGGAGGGACCGGATATGGGCAGAGGGATCATTCTCTATCAGTCAAAGTATGGAGCAACGGAGAAATATGCAAAGTGGCTGCAGGAGTGTACGACCTATGATATAGCCGAGACAAAGAAGGCAAGAGCAGAGACTGCAGCTGGTTATGATGTGGTGATTTTATGCGGAGGCATCTATGCGTCTGGAATCGCAGGGATTTCCTTTCTGCGAAAAAATAAAAAGGCTCTGCAAGGGAAAAAGATCGCCGTTTTCTGCATCGGAGCGTCACCTTATGACGAAAAAGCGCTGGCTGAGATTAAGGCGCATAATCTGAAGGAAGATCTGAAAGACATCCCGGTCTTCTATGGAAGAGGAGCCTGGGATGAGGCGTCGATGACGCTGCCGGACCGTACCATGTGCCGGATGCTGCAAAAGGCGGTGGCAAAGAAGGACCCGTCAGAATATGAGCCATGGATGTCCGCCCTGATGTGTGCCGCAGGGGAAACCTGCGACTGGACGGACCGGAAATATCTGGAGCCGCTGCTTTTGTATCTAAGACAGGAATAAGAATGGAAAAATGGCAGGATAAGGAGAGACAGAATGGAGAGAGCTATAGTCATCGGGAGTCCTGGAGCCGGAAAGAGTACATTCGCAAGGAGATTAAGGGATGCATCCCAAATTCCGCTCTATTATCTGGACATGATATGGCATCTGCCGGACCGGACCAATGTTTCCCGGGAAGAATTTGATATGCGGCTTCAGGAGATCCTCGCAAAAGACCGATGGATCATAGACGGCAACTATCTGAGGACAATGGAAGCAAGGATCGCGGCCTGTGACACGATTTTTCTGCTTGATTATCCTGTGGAGCTTTGTCTAGAGGGAGTGGAAGAAAGGATTGGGAAGCCACGGACGGATATGCCCTGGGTGGAAACGGAGTTTGATGAAGAGTTCCGGCAGTGGATTCTGGATTTCCCGAAAGAGCAGCTCCCGAAAATATATGAATTGCTGGAAAAGTACAGTGGCCGGGGAAAGGAAATTATGATTTTCCGAAAAAGAGAGGAAGCCGAAGAATTTTTGCAGGGGAGAGAAGAAAGATGATTGAAGATAAAGACTATATTATGAGACTGACCCATGAAGTGGTCCGGACATTGATCCGCCTTTTGTTTCAGAAAGATATAGACAAGGACGAAGAAGCAGGTGTCTCCGCTGAGATGGCGGTCCGGTACAGGGAGCTCCTTGCCATGATAAAAGACGGGCAGGTCAATGAGGCGGAAAATCTTCTGCTGGATGAGATGGATCCGGACAACCCGGCTTATTTTGAACTGGGGCTTTTATTTTATGAGAAGCTGGGAGCGCAGACAGAGGAATTCCTGGAAAGCCATAATTATACGCAGGATGAAGTAGTGGAAGGGCTGAAATACTTTGTGGACTGCTACGGATATGGAGATCTCTGGGATACCATCAGCAGATAGAGGAGGGGCATATGGCGGAAATGATCAGATTGGATATAGATTCAGATGCGATCCGGTACCTGTGCGGGAAGGACAAAAGGCTTGCCAGGGTGATCGAGATGGTGGGGCCTCTTACATATACCCCGTATCAGGACAGCTATTCTTTTATCGTGAATCAGATCATCGGGCAGATGTTGTCCAATAAAGTGAGAGATGTGATCTATGGAAGGCTGATAGACCGCTGCGGCGGAGAGGTTCGCATGGAGACTGTGGGGAGACTGACAGATGAGGAAATCCGTTCTATCGGGATCTCGGGTGCGAAAGTCCGGTACATACGGAGATTCACAGAAAGTATGAAAAGTGGAGAAATTGACTTCGCAGGGTTTTCACAGATGTCTGATGAAGAAATTATAAAGCAGCTGACAAAGCTTCCGGGCATCGGACGCTGGACGGCAAAAATGTATCTGATCTTTTCTCTGGACCGTCCGGATGTACTGCCGGTGGAGGACGTGGCGTTTCTGCAGGGATATCAGTGGACGTATAAAACCGATGATGTTTCACCTGCCGCTGTCCGGAAAAAGTGTAAAAAGTGGAGCCCCTATGCATCTATAGCCGCCCGGTATATGTACCAGGCGCTGGATCTGGGGTTTACAAAGCAGGAATTTCACCTGTACGGTGGCGGGAAAAAATAGGGAAGAGGAAAAGAAGCATGGATATCTGGGAAAAAATGTATTTGAAGGCAAAAGAGGAATACCATCCGCAGGAGGTGACGCCGTTTTTGTATGCACATCATGTGGTATGTGCGCTGGAAAGTGAAAACGGGGAAATCTACACGGGATTCTGTGTGGAAAGCTGCTGCGGGGTCATGGATCTTTGCGCGGAGCGTGTGGCAGCTCTCAATATGTATGTAAACAGCGGACAGACCGTGATCAAGCGGCTGATCGTATTCCGGGATCAGGAGCCCCGTGAAGGAGGAGATGACATCCCGTGTCTCGCATGCCGGGAGTTCCTCCTTCAGTTGTCTCCTAGAAATAAGGATATAGAGATTATGACAGACTACCCTGAAAGAAAGGTAAAACGACTGGAAGAGCTGGTGCCTGACTGGTGGGGCTGGAAAAGATACCGTGAATCCGGCCAGGATCAGGATGCAAACTGATCCATGGCGGAAGGCTGTATCTTAGACCTCTGCTCATAGTAGTAGTCATTCAGGCGGCGGATGATCTGCCGGATATCCGCCTGGGTCGTATCCGGATGGATGGCGCAGATACGGAGTACCTTTTTGCCATTCAACTCTGTGGTGAATATACCGGCAAAACCGCTGGCGATGATCTCTCTTGAAATCCGAAGGTTTAGTTCGTCTTTCTGCTTTTCAGTAAGTCCTGCCGGAGCATAGCGGAAATTAAGAGTAGCAAGTCTTGCCGGGGATACGATCTCTACATCCCGGTTTTTCACAAGCTCCTGCTGGGCACATTCCGCAAGGTGGAATCCGTGGGCAATGGCGTCGCTGACGGCGCTGCTGCCCATGACCTGTAAAGTGAGCCACAGCTTCAGCCCTCTTGCCGGACGGGTCAGTTCGACACCTAAGTTCCAGGGATTTAAATATTCTTCCTCAGTATCCAGATCCTTTAAATATTCCGGATGGGAGTGGAAGGTTTTCACCATATTGCTTTTATCATTCACCAGGACCATACCGCAGCCATAGGTCTGGAACAGCCATTTGTGGGCATCCCAGCTTAAGCTGTCTGCCAGCTCAATTCCTTTCAGCAGATGACGGTACTGCCGGCACAGGAGAACGGAAGCGCCGAATGCTCCATCTACATGCATCCAGATGTGGTGCTTTTTGCAGATAGCAGAAATCTCCTTAAAAGGATCCACGCTTCCGGTATTGGTGGTTCCGGCGCTGGCGATGACAGCGAAAGGAAGAAGTCCGTTTTCTAAATCTTTCTGGATGGCCTGTTCAAGATGCCGGACATCCATACGGAACTCTTCGTCTACGGCAATCTTTCGGATATGGCTGTCAGGGATTCCGATGATGTGGAGGCCTTTTGCAACAGAGCTGTGTGTCTGTTCCGATACATAGGCGGTGCCTAAATGCCAGCGGTTTTCACCAAGGATCTTGTCCCGTGCGATGGTAAGCGCTGTCAGGTTGGCCATGGATCCGCCGGAAACAAAGAGACCGCCTGCCGGTGAGGAGAAGCCTGCTTTCTGGCAGAGCCATGCAAGCAGCTCATTTTCTATCGTACAGCCCGCCGGGAAATTCGCCATACTTCCGGCGTGGCGGTTAAAAGCGGAGGTCATAACATCTCCGAGCCAGGAAAGTTTTGAAGCGGTGCTTGGTACAAATCCCAAAAAGCGGGGATGCTCAGAACGATAGCCGTAAGCGTAGACCTGTTCTGCCATTTCTGTCATCACCTCTTCAGGCAATCGTCCTTTCTCCGGAATCCCGATTTCTTTCAGATGCTTAAGATGCGAGGAAGTTGCATCTGCGATCACATCCTGTTTTTCCGGATTCTTGCTGCGGGCAAAGAAATCATGGATGAATTCTTCGGTCACCTGTTCTAATGTCTTTTCTTTTGTTGTGTTCATCGTGTACGACTCCTTTACTGATATATTTATGATTGAATTCTTGTTTTCTTTCGGTTCTTATAGTATCATTCTCTCAGATATTTGTTAAATTCATAGATTTCATACATATATGAAAATATTTAATAGGAGGAAGTATGGAATTCCGAAATATTATTACGTTCCTGAAGGTGGCGGAACTAAAAAATTTTTCAAAAGCGGCAGAGAAGCTTGGATACTCTCAGTCCGCAGTCACTGTCCAGATAAAGCAGCTGGAAAAGGAGCTGGGGATCAGACTGTTTGAGAGAGTGGGGAAAGGCGCTGTACTGACTGAGAGCGGGCAGGACTTTGTTTTTCATGCCAATGAAATTCTGAATACGGCAAAGCAGGCCGTGGATGCGGTAAGGGGAAGCGAAAAAAAGCAGAGTGAACGAGAAATCACCGGTGTGCTGCGGGTGGGGGGCGTGGAGTCTGTTTCCACGGCACTCCTGCCGGAGATTTTGATGGAATTTCACAGGATATGCCCGCAGGTAGAAATCGTGGTGCACACATCCAAAAGAGATGTGCTGATTGAAGAAATCCGCGGCAACAGTCTGGATCTTTTTCTGACGCTGGAAAAGAAGGCGGATTATCCGGGGCTGGTGAGGAAAATCCTGCACAGAGAGGAGATCATTTTTATCCGTCCAGGGAAGCCCCTGCCCGGAATGGAGAAGTATGTCTCAGAGGAGGGGCTGCTTCCGCTGGAGGATCTGGTGCGTCTGCCCTTCGTGCTGACAGAACGGGGGGAGAGTTACCGGTATGAGCTGGAACGGATTCTGGCAGAAAGGGATCTGCGGGTGGAGGCGCAGCTGGAGATTGGGAATACAGAGACTATCGTGCACATGGTGGAGGCCGGGTTTGGCACCTCTTTCCTGCCTTTTTTCTCGGCCAGGCATGCCATTGAAAAGGGAACTGTAAGACAGGTGAAAACGGAGCTTTTGCCGTTGTCAATGTGGATACAGATGTATTATCATAAAAATAAGTGGATCACGCCCCAGATGGAGGCGTTCCTTGCAGTGGCAGAAAAGTATTTTCAGCAGAATGTGTGTGAATGACATTCCGTATGGAAATGAAACAGAAATGGAAGGAAAGGAGACGTAAACATGAATGTAACAGAAGCAATCAGAAACAGAAGAAGTATCCGGAAGTTTCAGCAGGGCGTCCAGATTCCTCAGGAGGACCTGGACCTGATACTGGAGGCTGCTATGATGGCGCCCAGCGCACGTAATACAAGACCCTGGGAGTTCGTGGTGGTGGAAAACCGGGAGATCCTGGAAAAATTCCGGGATATCCAGCCCTATACCGGGATGATGAAGACGGCTTCTCTGGCCATCGTAGTGTGTGGACGTCCGGAACTCCAGGAAGGCGGAAACGAGTTCTGGCCCCAGGACTGTGGAGCCGCCATTGAAAATATCCTGCTTCAGGCGCTGGAACTGGGGTATGGAACCTGTTGGTGCGGGTTTTATCCGGTGGAAGAGCGGGTAAAAGGCTTCCAGGAACTGCTTGGGGTGGAAAGTATCCCGGTGGGAGCAGTGGCCGTGGGCATTGCAGAGGAAGCTCCGGCGGCCAGGGGATATTATGATAAGAGCCGGGTGAAGTACATTAAATAAAATTGAAATGGGATTTTTAGGAGAAATGGAAGAGGCTTTGGTATAAGAGGAACAGATATCAAAGCCTCATAATTTATCTGGCTGCTTTTTGTTGCATTTGCCGGTGCAGATTGTTATACTTATCTGTACCAGAACAAAAGTCTGTTGTTCTGGAAAATAATTCGGATCGGCTGTTCAGCCGAAGTTACTCAAAGTATGAAAATAGAATATGCAGAAGCGGGAGCAGGATGTTTTGTGCTGCATAAAGGGAGACTTGTTATTTGAGTGCAGAGTTTTTATAATATGCTTAGAACAACAGGCTCCGATAGAGTTACAAGATTCTGATCGTGCGGCTGCGGTAAGGAGGGAAAATGACAGAAATCGCATATCAGAACAAAGATATTACATCAAAGATCCTGGGGGAGAACCTGAAGCATAAGTCTTTTGCTGTTTATGGGATCAATGTTCCAAGGATCTGTCAGGTTCTGCCGACAAATCTTCCGGCGATTGAAGCGAATGAACTAAGACTGGATAATTTGTTTTTATTGGAGGATGGTTCGTTGGCGTTAGTGGATTACGAAAGTGATTATGACCAGGCGGATAAAGTGAAATACCTGAACTATATCACGCGTACCGTTAAGCGATGTTTCGAAGAAGGCAGTACCCGGGCGGCAGAGGTGCCGAAGATCCGGATGATAGTGATTTACACTGCGGACATTAAACCAGAAAAAACACAGGCGATATTTGATGTGGGGTGCCTGCAATTACAGACAGAGGAAGCTTTTCTTAGCATTATTGATTCGGAAAAGACAGAAATACAATTAGAAGAGAAAATAAAAAACGGCAAGCCGCTGACGGAGGAAGAGCAAATGAAATTTATCATTCTTCCGCTGACCCATCAAGGAAAAGAAGAGAAGCAGAAATGTATCCAGAGATGTTTTGCGCTTGCCAGAGAAGTAGAAGATGTAAAGGTACAGACCTTTATTCTGTCCGGGATGCTGGTGTTCTCGGACAAGGTGGTTACCAGAGAAGATTCAAAGAGAATAAGGGAGTGGATCATGTTGACGAAAGTAGGACAGTTATTCGAAGAAGAAAAGCTGGAGTACGCGAAAAAGGCGGTAGAGGAAGCAGTACTTGAGGTGAGGAAAGAAGCTGAGGAAGCAACCGAAAAAGAAAAGAGAAATACAGCGGCAAAACTGCTGAAAAAAGGGTTTTCAACAGCAGAGATTCTGGAGGTTATTGAAGGCATGACGGCGGAAGAGGTGGAGAAGCTTCGGGGAGCCAAAAGGGACTAAGCTTCGGCGCTGTCAGCCTGGTGAAGCTCTCTCCATACTTTCCGGAGGATGATTGCGGACAGGACGGCAGCCAGGACAGCGGTTCCTGCCATGTTCAGCCAGATGCCGTTCAATCCGAGCGGCCATAAGAGAAAGACCAGCAGCACCGGAAACACCAGGGCGGTGGATACGGAGATCATTGATGCCGGTACTGGCTTTTCGATGGCCAGCATGTAGCTTTGAGTGGCAAAGGAAAACCAGCGGGTCACGTAAGTAAGGGCAAAAAGTTTCAGTGCTGTGTTTGAAAGCTCTATAATATCGGAAGCTGCATCGGTCACAAACAAACGGGTGATCTGATCCGGGAAACCGGCGATCACAAATACGGACAGGATGGAAACCACAGAGCTTGCCGCAAAGCAGCATTTCTCGATGGCACGGACCCGGGAAAATTTCCGGGCGCCCCAGTTGTAGCCCACTGCCGGCTGCAGAGAATCGCACATGCCGTAGAGAAGCGGCTGAATGAAGCCCTCTGCAAACATCAGAACGCCGTAGACAGATACGGCAGTTTCTCCGCCGAGGCGGACCAGGATCGCATTCATAAGGATAGAGGTGATCCTTCCGGCGATATTATTTAAAAAGTTAGGGCTTCCGCAGGCAATGATCTGACGGAAGATACCTTTGGAAAAGCGGGGGCGGCAAAAACGAAGAAGCGCCTTCCCGCGCAGAAAGGGAATAAAAGCAATCACGGCACAGATCATCATTGCGGCAGACACCGCCAGCGCAGCTGCCCAGACGCCCCAGTGGAAAACAGCAAGGAACAGAAATTCCAGTACCATGCTTAAGACAGACATCAGGATATTTAAAAGCATGCTGCCCCGGATATATCCGCAGATCCGAAGATAATTGTCAAGGGCGAACACTGCGGTGGTAAGCGGCGAGCACAGGGCATACACCCGGAGATATTCAATCGCCAGTCCGGCAAATTCGCCGTCCGCACCCATCAGGCGGATCAGGAGCGGCGCCAGCAGAAATAAAATGCCTCCGATCAGGATCCCTGCGGCAAAGATCAGGATACAGGCACAGGTGAAAATATTATTTGCCTCTTTTTCTTTTCCGGCGCCAAGAGCGATAGAGATCGGCACTGCCGAGCCTACGCCGATCAGGTCCGCCAGAGAAAAATTGATGACGACAAAGGGCATGGCCAGATTAATTGCGGCGAACGCAGTAGCCCCCAGAAACTGTCCGATGAATACCCCGTCAATGGTCAGATACAGCGCGCTTGCCAGCATGCTGACGGCGCCTGGAACTGAAGCAAGGAAAAACAGCTTCAGCGGCGGTGTTTTTGAAAATAATTCTACAGAATCCATAGGTCCTTTCTATACCTCTCTTCCTAACTTAACTTCCCCTATATTGATAAAATGATACTTATTTTGAGAATCAGCGCAGGAGCAGTATAGCACAAGTGCCTGCGGGAGACAAGGAATACAATGAGCCGTGGACAAATGAGGATGGATATATTATACTGACACTAAATGGGCCAGGCAGAGTCTCTGCGGGCCCTTTATCTAAAAAAAATAGCAGGAGGCATTATGGACAGAAACGAGCAGCTGTTTACATTTATAGAAGAGAGTCCTTCGCCCTATCATGCAGTCCGGACGATCAGCCGGACGCTCATGGAAGAGGGATTTCAGGAACTGAAGGAACAGGAGTGCTGGCAGTTAAAGGCCGGAGGAAAATACTATGTGACCAGGAACGGATCCTCGCTGATCACATTCCGGATTCCGGAAACAGAGGCCGGAGGATTTCGGATCGTGGCGGGGCACAGTGATTCGCCATGTTTTAAACTCAAGGAACATCCGGAGATAGATGTGGAAGGCCAGTACGTGAAATTAAATGTGGAGCGGTATGGGGGGATGATCATTTCTTCCTGGATGGATCGACCGCTGTCAGTGGCCGGCCGCGTAGTGGTAAGAGAGGAAGGAAAGCTTAAGACCCGTCTGGTAGATTTTAAGCGGGACGTCTGCATGATCCCAAGTCTTGCAAACCACATGAACAGAGACGGGGAGCAGAACCAGAAAACAAAGATCCAGAAAGAGATGCTCCCATTATATGGAAGTAAAACGGCGGCCGGCAGTCTTCTTAAGGAAATTGCAGACTGCGCAGGGGTGCGGCCGGAG
>ERZ894229.1243-NODE-1243-length-11925-cov-6.78382_pt1 | contig 11925 bp, 14 predicted proteins | sample MGYA00380295_ERZ894229 | MGnify/ENA primary metagenome ERZ894229 (study PRJEB32331, sample SAMN06328479) | human gut metagenome | biome: human gut microbiome; feature: stool | host: Homo sapiens | collected 2014-09-17 ... | reverse complement strand
GACTAATTGTTTTATTAGTAACTTTAGCCACTGACATAATAAAATCCCTAATATCATTTTCATCATTCAAATTTTTAGATTGCAAATCATTAGCTAATTTCAAAATCTCATTTTTATTAACATTTGTTTTTTTTACAACCTTATCCAAAAAAATATTTTCATCTTTCATATTATCACCAATATATAATATGAAAAAAGTTAAATAACGTTACCATTCAATCTTTAATTCTCGTTTCATTAACTGCTGAATTTCTCGTTTCGGTTCATGATTATTATACAAAACATTATAAATTGCATTAATAATCGGTAACTCAATATCATCATATTTTTTTGCATCTTCATATATTACTTTACAAGTTCTAATACCTTCACATGTCTTTTTATTATTTTTCATAAATTCTCTAGCATCATTTGTCTTTCCAATTTCAACACCAGCTTGAAAATTTCTTGAATGAACCGAAGAACATGTAACAATCAAATCACCTACACCAGTTAATCCCATATAAGTTTCTAATTTACCGCCTTTTTTCATTCCGTAACGGACCATTTCGGCTAAACCCCGAGTTATTAATGCTGCTTTTGTATTATCTCCATATCCAATCCCACTTAACACACCAGCCGCTACTGCAATTACATTTTTTATTGCAACTCCATATTCAGCTCCTACTTCATCAGTTAAACGGTACACTCTAAAATAATCATTAGAAAATAACATTTGAACATCTTCTGCCATTTTTTCATCTAAAGACACTGCACATACAGTTGTAAGCATTCTAATCACTACCTCTTCTGCATGACTAGGTCCAATCAAAGAAACAACCGGATTAATCAAACTATCATCTAACACACTACGAATAGTATCCGACATACGCATATTAGTTCCTAAATCAAATCCTTTTGCAGCATTTATAACTGTTATTTTCTTTTTAATAAATGGTTTTACCTTTATTAATGTTTCCTTTACAAATTGTGTTGGAATCGTAATTAATAAATAATCAATATCTTTTAACGCTTCTTCTAGATTATTTGTAGCTTTAATTTCTTTTTCTAATAATACATCTTTAAAAAAAGTTTTATTTTGATGATTATTATTAATATCATCAATTTGATTTTGATCAATTCCATACATTATTACTTCATTTTGATTATCAATCAAAACCCTAGATAAAGCAGTTGCCCAACTTCCTGTTCCCAATACTCCAATTTTACTCATTTTCACACATCCTTTTATGTATTATATCAAATATCTACAAAAAACGCACTACTAATCTCTTTTTCGACAAATAATATGAATAGGAGTTCCTTCAAATCCAAATGAATCTCGCAAACGATTTTCTAAATAACGTTTATAACTAAAATGTAAGTATTGAGGATCATTTACAAATAATATAAAAGTTGGTGGACAAACACTTACTTGATTAGCATAAAAAATCTTCAATCTACCACCATTAAAAGTTGTAGTCGGATTAACTGCTTGAGCATCAACTAAAACATCATTTAATACACTAGTTTGTACACGCTTATGTGAATTTTCAAATGACTCTTGAATCAATGGGAATAATTGATGAACTCGTTGATGCGTTTTAGCTGATAAGAAAATAATTCGTGCATAATCCAAATATTTAAATTGACTTCTCAATTCTTTTTCTTTCTTTTGCATTGTTTTTTCATCTTTTTCAACAAGATCCCATTTATTAACAACTAAAATTACACCCTTACCAGCTTCATGAGCATAACCAGCAACATGTTTATCTTGTTCAATCACACCACGTTCACCATCAATTACAACAACAATTACATCACTTTTTTCAATTGAAGATAACGCTCTTAAAACTGAATACTTTTCAACATTTTCATAAATCTTCCCTTTTTTTCGCATTCCTGCTGTATCTATTACACGATATTTTTGTCCATCTTTTTCAAAAACAGTATCAATCGCATCACGTGTTGTTCCCTCTATATTAGATACAATTACTCGTTCTTCTCCTAAAATTGCATTAGTAAGTGATGACTTTCCAACATTAGGTCTACCAATAATAGAAAAACGAATTTCATCTTCAGCAAATTCCTCTTCTGTAAAATCTAATTTCTTAATAACTTCATCTAATAAATCTCCAATACCTATACCATGACTTCCAGAAACCGGAATTGGATCACCAATTCCTAAACTATAAAAATCATATATATCATTGATAAAAGCACCATCATCAATTTTATTAACAGCTAATAAAATAGGTTTTTTAGTTTTTTGTAATAATCTAGCTACATATTCATCTTCTTGTGTAACACCTTCTCGACCATTAACTACAAAAATAATTAAATCAGCTTCTTCAATGGCAATTTCTGCTTGCATTTTAATTTGAGTTGTAAAAGAAGCATCCTTAAGCTCAATACCTCCCGTATCGATTAATCTAAATTCCTTTGTTAACCACGAAGCTGTTGCATAAATACGATCACGAGTTACTCCTGCTATATCTTCAACAATTGAAATTCTTTCACCAACAATTCGATTAAAAATCGTTGACTTACCAACATTCGCTCTACCTACTATCGCAACTACACCTGCCATATTATCCCTCCTTTATTTTTTGTTCAACTAATTTTAATATCTCATCAACTACCTCTTCAACCTGTAAATCAGATGTATCTAATAAAATAGCATCATCTGCTTTTTTTAATGGAGAAATTTTTCGATTCATATCTTGATAATCACGCTCTTCAATTTCTTTTTTTAAAGTTTCATAATCGCACTTTAACCCACGTTGTTGATTTTCCAAATAACGTCGTTTAGCTCTAGTTTCAACACTAGCACATTGATAAATTTTAAGCTCTGCATCAGGAAGTACAACCGTTCCAATATCTCTTCCATCCAGAATAACTCCACCAATTTTTGCCATATCACGTTGTTGTTTAACCAAAAAATCTCTAACTTCTTGATACTTTGATACTTCACTAGCTGACATTGATACTTTATCTTGTCTAATTTGATTACTAACATTAACATCATTTAAATAAACATTATTACTACTATCCATAGTAATTTTAATATCATCTAAAACATTAATAACAGCTTGTTCATCTTTAAGATCTATATTATTTTGCAGACAATAATATCCAACACATCGATACATCGCCCCTGTATCAATATACACATAATTTAACTTTTTAGCAATAATCTTTGCAACACTACTTTTTCCTGAGGCACTAGGGCCATCAATTGCAATTGAAATTTTCTTCATATAATAACTGCTCCTTTCTTGAAAAAAACTAAGGTAAACCTTAGTTTAAAAGAATAACTGATATCCTATCATACCACATAAAACAATAAATATCACAACTAAAAAAACAATTATACAATTTAAAATATTAACGATTCGATTACTCTTCTTTTCCTCAACAATTTCAACACGACTTTCAATTTCTTTTTCATTATCATTTTTAACAATAGTTTTGTCTTTAGTCACTTTTTCCTCTGATTCTTTTTTCTTTAAAGCCTTTTCAACTTCACGCTGATCTTTTTCTTTAACATAACGCAACATATCTTCCAAAGAATTTGTTTGCTCAATAGGATTAAAAGAACTTTCCTCTAAATCTTCTTCATCTTCAATTTCTTCATTACCATCATCTAAAATGATCTTTGCTTTTTTAGCATCCTCAGCTGGAGACATGCTAGCCAATCGTTCCATTAAAGTCATCTTTTCTTTAACTTTAGTATCCTTAGGCTGTTCTAATTCTTCTGATTGTGCTTTAACATCTGGATTAATAAAATATCCTTTCGAAAACTGAGAAGTTTCAACATTATCAAAATTATTAACTCGTATAGTTTGTTTTTCTGGTTCCCTAATTTTATTTAAAATATCCATCCTTGTGTTATATTGCGCTTCTTTTCCCACACTAACTTTAGCACTACGTAAAGCACGATTTAACTCTTCATTATTTTCATTACGCATTTGTTCAAATGTTTTAGCTTCAGTTAATGTATCTTCAATTTCATTTTTATCATTATCATCATTCGATTTATTAAAAAATCGATTCACTGATGCTAAAAAATCATCAGCATCATCATTATCATAATCATCAACTATATTACTTATATTATCACGACTAATACCTACTTCATCTTTCAAGCCACTTCTTAAATCTCGATATTTATCAATTCGTGAACTAACCACTCAAATCACCCTTTCAAAAGCTATTATAGCATACTTTTTTACTATTTCCTTTATAAAATATTGAAAATATACTTATTTAAGATATAATATTAAAGAGCACAAAAGGAGGAATTTATAATGGCTAAAATTACAGTAAACGATTCATGCATTGGATGCGGTGCTTGTACAGCTGTTGCACCTGACGTTTTCGAATTAGGTGATGACGGATTAGCAACAGTAGTAAGCGAAGACAATGTTGATGCTGCTAAAGAAGCTGCTGAAAGTTGTCCAGTTGAAGCTATCGAAGTAGAATAGTATACTTTAACTTAAGACAAAATTTTTCAATGTCATTAAGTTAAAAATTTGATAGTTTTTGAAGAGCACATAAAAATGTGCTCTTCTTTTTTCTTAATTTTGTTTACAAGTATTAATAATTTCATAGCCTATTACTTATAGTAAAAAGAATAATTATTTATAAATAATATTCAATTTAAAAATAACTATATAATACAATTGTCAACCTTGTAATAATATGAACTATTTTTCAAAAAAAGCAATTTAACTTTTCTAATTTTTGTATAAAAATAAGAAGTGATTATTAAAATTATTAGTTTATTTTTAAATTAAAATAATATATATTATTTTAATTCTTAAAAATGGTATAATAAAATCAATGATTTAAAATAAATAGAAATTTCTTTTATAGGTGATCAATGGAGGAAATATGCAAAATTATAATGAAAAATATGAAGAATTTAAGTATGAGATAATATCTGAAACAAAAGATGGAAAACTCAAACAATTATACTGGAATATTGCGTTTGGATTGCAAGAAGTTGATAATCTTAAACCATCAAAATACATGATAGATTTAGCTACGGAAAATATTAACGGAAAAAAAACATATGATGATGTAGAAAAAGAAATCAAAGAATATTATAACAGTTGTCCTGAATCAAAAAACAATCCAAATGAACAAGAAGCTGATATAGTTTCAGTTAGGCTAGTTCAACTTTTAAGTGATAATTCATTTAGATTTGATTATAACACTTATCGTATATATCATAAGTATTTATTTAACGGTCTTGATATAGTTCCAAGAAAATATATAGGTAATTTTAGAGATTATAATATATCTAAATCAGAACCCGTTTTAAATGGTGCTTCAGTTGCATATACTAATCATTTTTTAATAAAAGATACACTAGAATATGATTTTAATGAAGAAAAAAATTATGATTATTCTAATAAATCTATTGATGAAATAGTATCACATCTTGTAGTTTTTACATCAAATATATGGCAAATACATCCTTTTGCAGAAGGAAACACAAGAACGACCGCCTTATTTATTCAAAAGTATATTCAGTATCTTGGTTTGGGAAAAATGAATAATGAGATATTTAAAGATAATTCAAAATATTTTCGAAATGCTCTTGTTAGGGCAAATTATCGTGATATAAGCATAAATGTATATGAAGATAATAGCTTTTTATATAAATTTTTCTCCAATCTTTTGTTAAAAACAAATTATGTACTGAATAATGAAGAATTGTATATCGATAAAAACAAAAAAGAAAAAAATATCGATTCAGATGAACTCGATATCGAATTATAAAAAAGACAGTTTGTCCAATATCGTAAGTTAAAAATTTGATAGTTCTTGAAGAGCACAAAAAAATGGGCTCTTCTTTTTTCTTAATTTCTTTACAAGTATTAATAATTTTATAATCTATTATTTATGAGTAATACTCAATAAAAAATAGCTATATGATGTAGTTTTATACCAAAATCAAAAACTAGAAGTATTTGATGTGTTGCATTTTACTTCTAGTTAGTTTTTATCATACTAATTTAACGATATTACAGAATTATTTTACAGATTTTAATAACATTATTGCTGTAGCTTTATTTGAAGCTAATGGCACATAATGAACATCGCACAATCTCATTAATGCATTTATATCTGGTTCATGCGGTTGTGCTGTAAGAGGATCTCTAAAAAATATAACCATATCCATTTGTCCTAATGCCACTAAATTTCCAATTTGTTGATCTCCGCCATATGGTCCAGATAAAAAGCGAGTCACTTTTAAATTTGTATTTTCCATTATTAATTTACCAGTAGTTCCTGTTCCATATAATTCTTGTTTAGAAAATAAAGCTTCATTATCTTTTACAAAATCAATCATTTCTGTTTTCTTTTTATCATGAGCTATTAATGCTATTTTCATATTTTCCTCCATTTTTCTATATCAAAATCAAATACTTCTTCAATAAATAATATCATCACGAAAAACTTTTATTCTTTTTCATCTAAATACATATACAGTTTAGATAAAAAAGCTCCTATTCCAAATCCAAACAATCCCCCAGTTATACTTCTTCTTACATTTGTACTAATAATACCAAAGAAAGTTTGAATTCCACCATCAAATATCATAGGAATAACACACAATAAAATTATCCATAATGATATTTTTATCTTTTTTCTATAACAAATTATCAATGTTATAAAACATCCTAGTACAATAAATAAACAACGATAACATAGAGGAAAACATATCCCCAAAAAATGTGGTGCTCTACTTGCTAAACCATTACATAAAGGAATTTTTCCAATATTCATTATTCTTTGCCATAATAACTGAAAAAAACTATTCATCATTAAATGTATCTATAATTGGTGCAGAATCCATCGAATCATCCATCACTACAAAATCAGCTCCACCAAGATTTGCAAATATACAACAAAGAAAAACAAAATAAATGACAATACTTGTAATTAAACCTTTTAAACAAGACTTTGCTTTTAATGGATAATCTTTGTACCAAATAATATATAATATTAAACCTACAATTGGAATCAAGCAAGATAAAACAAAAAATCCACCACTAGGTTCATCTTCCCCTCTTTTTCCATAAGATGACTGCCAATTATTACCATTTTGCTTTAATTTTGCCCCACAATTAGGACAATAATTAACATCCCCAACCTCTTTACCACATTGATGACAATACATAAATAATTCCTTCCTTTCATTTTCATTGTACTAAATATACTCAAAAATGAAAAGTTAAATAATATAAAGAAAAGTTGATTTAATCAACTTAAATCAACTTTTACTCATTTATTATTGTTCACCTAAAACAACAGATACTGTTCTTTCTTGGCCATTTCGATTAATCACAAGTTCAACTTTATCACCTGGTTCTTTTGAATAAAGTTCTGTCAAGAAACTCTTATATGTTGTAACTTTTTGACCATCAAATTCAACAATAACATCACCTACCTGGATACCAGCTTGACTAGCAGGACCACCAGCACTTACATTTGCAACATAGATACCGTCTGTTAAATCTGTATTAATACGATAATAACGTAATTGGAAACTTGAGTATCCTGATAATGAAATTCCAGAAATTCCCAATTGTGGTCTTGTAACTTTACCATCTTCAATAATTTGTTCTACATTTTTAACTACATCATTAATTGGTAAAGCAAACCCCATACCTTCTACTGAAGTATCAGACAATTTCATAGATGTAATTCCGACTAATTCACCAGCCATATTAACTAATGCTCCACCACTATTTCCTGGATTGATAGCAGCATCAGTTTGAATAACACTCATATCCCAATCATCTTGACCATCATCATTTAAATCTACTGATACAGTACGATCTGTACCACTTACAATACCTTGAGTAACAGTTCCTGCATATTCAATTCCAAGTGGACTACCGATTGCTAAAACTGTTTCCCCGCGATCTAATAAACTTGAATCACCTGTATCTATTGCTTTTAATTCAAAATCTGCAGTTAATTTTAAAACAGCAATATCACTGTAACTATCACTACCTAAAACTTCCGCTGTTACAGATTCTTGATTAGAGAAAACAACTTGTACATTATTTGCGCCTTCAACTACATGAGCATTAGTAATGATGTAAGCTTCATTTCCATTTACACGATATACAACACCACTTCCGCTACCACTAGCTGTACCATTAGAATAAACTAATACCCCTACAACACTATCAATAACATCATTGATTACATCAGATGTAGAACTATTTACATCATAGTTTAATTTTTCAACTTGACCACTATTACTTGCTAGAACATTACCACTATTGTTCATTTTCACAAACATAAAAATATTTGCACCTAATGATACAACTACTAATACTATAATTATCATTTGAAATAACTTAGCTTTATTCATTTGCTTAAAGTTATACTTATTCTTTTCTACTCTAGTTCCACTAAACCCATCACCACTTTGTTCATTCATTGGTTCTTGGTCACCTACTCCTTCATTTTGATTTGTTGGAATTTTCTGATTGTCTATAGATTTATAAGCATTTGTTGTTTCTTGTTCATCCATAGATACTTGACCATCAATTGATTGTGCGCTTTCTATAGTTTCTTGATCATTTAAAACTTCATGTCCACTTACAATCTCTTGATCATCTACTGAACTAGTTGTTGGCTCTGTTTTTTCTATATTTTCTCGGTTATTTACTACTTCAGGTTCACTTACAATTTCTTGGCTTTCTTCTATTGTTGAACTAGCTGTTAATTCAGTTTCTTCTATAGCTTCTTGAGTATCAACCGATTCTGTTTCATTTATAACTTCTTGAACATCTGTTGGTTGCTCATTAACTGATTCTTCATTTGTAATATCATTTGTTGATTCATTTTCATTTAATGGTTTTTTTTCATCCATATTTAACACCCCTTTTTACTTTACACAATTATCATAAATAAATAATTTGTTCAAATTATTTTTATATTGTGTGAAAAAGTGGTTTATCTGTCAAATAATATTATTACTCACATAAAATAGGTAAAACTACAGTAAAAACAGAACCTATCCCTTGATCACTTTCAACACTAATACTGCCATTATTCAACTCAACCATTCTTTTTACGATACTAAGTCCTAAACCAGTTCCTAATTTTTTACTTCTTGAACGATCAACTTGAAAAAAGCGATCATAAATCAATGGTATATCATCTTTAGAAATCCCAATTCCTTCATCTTGAACAATTAGAGTTAGCTTATCTTTATCATTAAACGCCTTAATTGAAATAACTCCAGAATTCGAATATTTAATGGCATTAGAAACCAAATTATTTAAAATTGTTTTAACAGTTGCATAATCAAGCATTAATTCCTTTGAAACTTTTGTTTGATAAACCATCGATAAATGCTTATCTTTTGCAAGGGGTTCAAATAATTCTACAGTATCTTTTACAATAGAATCAACATCAATTAATTTCGGTGATAAAGTAACTCTTGGTTGTTCTAATCTTGAAAGTTCTAAAATATCTTCAATAATATTTTGCATACGATAACTTTCCTTTAAAAGTATACCCATAAATTCATCAAAAGTTTCTTTATTTTGAATTCCTTCTTTTTGAAGAATTTCTACACTTCCAATAATTGCACTCATTGGTGTTTTTAATTCATGAGAAATATCAGAAAAAAATTGTTTTTGCATTTTTTCAATTTCTTTTACTTGAGAAACATCTGTAAATAAAATAATACTTCCATCAAAAAAAGATTCATTTCTAAATACTGGAGTAGATTCAATTTGATAATAACGTTCATTTATTTCTGTAACTGTTGAAAACTTTCTTTCAAATACATAACTTTGATCAACAACATTTAATAACTGTCCAACAAAAATATCTTTATAATATTTACCACGTAAATGTTTTATATTAAAAGCATCTCGAAAACTTTGATTAGTAAAAATTATAGTTCCTTTACAATTTATAAATATCATTGGTAAATTCATTGTTTTAATTAAAGAATTAAGAATTTTATGATTAAAATCCTTTTCTCCTTCAACTTCACGAATTTCATTTTCTTTTTTTTGTCGATAAAAATCAATTTGTTGCAAATTCTGTTTATTTATATCATAAACAAGATATATCATTACTAAAGTAAATCCACATAAATAAATAAACGCATAACTACTATTCCAAATCAATAAAATGCTTGCAACGATAAAACAAAAAATAATTTTTTGATAATTCCTATTCATCTCTTTTCACCAGTTTATATCCAACTCCTCTAACAGATTTAAAACAAGCTTGACTCTCTTTCAATTTAGATTTTAATTTAAAAACATGTATATCTACTAATCTTGTATCACCATCATAATTAAAATTCCAAATATTCATTAATAATTCTTGCCTAGATAAAACCTCTTCTTTATTATTCAAAAACATTTGTAATAAATCATATTCAACTTTTGTAAGATTAATTTTATTTTCTCCAACATAAACTTCATGCTTAGTCAAATCCATCTTAATATCTAAATATTTTAAAATTCCTTTAAAATGCTTATGATAACGTCGTAAATGAGCCTCAATTCGCGCAATTAAAATATTTGCCTGAAATGGTTTAGTCAAATAATCATCAGCACCAGATTCAAGACCTTCAATTATATCATCTTGATCACTTCTAGCAGTAAGTAAAATTATTGGCTTAATATATCCATTATCTCGACATTCTCTTATTATTTCAACTCCATCTTTATATGGCAACATCCAATCAACAAGCACTAAATCATACTCATTTGAAAGAATTTTTTGACAAGCTTCTTTACCATCATAAAGACTATCAACTTGATAGTCTTTATTTTTCAATTCATGACTTAATATCTTATTAATTGATATATCATCTTCAATAATCAATATTCTATTCATGTTTCCCCTCATACCTTTCAATAATTCTTTGAACAACTGGGTGACGTACCACATCCATTGCAGTTAAATGAATAAATGATATTCCTTTAACATTATTTAATATATCCATAGCCCTAACTAATCCAGATTCAACACCTCGAGGCAAATCAATTTGCGTAACATCACCAGTAATAATCATCTTTGAATTAAATCCTAATCTTGTCAAAAACATTTTCATTTGATTATCAGTAGTATTTTGAGCTTCATCTAAAATAACATACGCATCTTCCAAAGTACGCCCTCGCATATAGGCAAGCGGAGCAATTTCAATTACTCCCTTTTCAATCAACCTTTCTGTTTGTTCTACTCCAAGCATATCATGTAATGCATCATATAACGGTCTTAAATATGGATCTACTTTTTCTTTTAAGTCGCCAGGTAAAAAACCTAAATTTTCTCCCGCTTCTACAGCTGGTCTTGTTAAAACAATCTTTTTAACAAGATTATTTTTCAAAGCATCAACTGCAAATACAACCGCTAAATATGTCTTACCTGTTCCTGCAGGTCCAATTCCAAAAACCACATCATTATTTTTCAAAGCATAATAATATTCTTTTTGTCCTAAGGTTTTAGGATAAATCATTTTACCACTAGCTGTTTTAGTAATTTTTACATTATATAATTCATCAATTCTATTTAATTTATCTTCTTTTACAAGTTTCAAAGCATATATAACATCTCGACGTGAAATGTTTATTCCCTTAGAAACCAACTTCAACAAAGCAAAAATTACTTTTTTTGCTTCTTCAAAACTTTCACTATCTTTACCAGTTAAACTTAGTTCATCACCTCTAAGAGATATTTCTACTTTCAAGGCATCTTCAATCATTTTAAAATTCTCATCATGATTTCCACATATATTATTTAGCTGTGCTACGCTATATTCTTCTAATTTAACTTGTTCTGTCATCTAATTCTCCTTTTTAGAAGCAATATCTTCAATTAAAACATATTGCATTTTCAATACTCTCTTATTTCCAATTATACCATAATCCAAAACATTTTCTC
>ERZ894229.1241-NODE-1241-length-11952-cov-12.3931_pt1 | contig 11952 bp, 10 predicted proteins | sample MGYA00380295_ERZ894229 | MGnify/ENA primary metagenome ERZ894229 (study PRJEB32331, sample SAMN06328479) | human gut metagenome | biome: human gut microbiome; feature: stool | host: Homo sapiens | collected 2014-09-17 ... | reverse complement strand
GTCAGATCGAATGCTTCCTGGACTGGCAGGAAGAGGAAAGAACGGCCGATCAGCTTTCCATGCTGAGCGAACATAGAAAGCAGCTTCTGGACAACGTGCATCGGGAGGAAAAACGGATCGACTGTCTGGACTATCTGGTCTATCAGATCGAACGGACATGCAGAGAGCCGGATGATACGGAAAAGAAAACGACGGAGGCGGATGACGATGAGCAGATTTGACAGGTTTGATTTTGACAAAACGGTTGACAGGCGCCGCAGCAATTCCATGAAATGGGACGTGGCGGAAAACGAGCTTCCCATGTGGGTGGCGGACATGGATTTTCAGACCGCCCCAGCAGTGCGGCAGGCCATTCAGAAGCGCGCGGAGCACGGGGTATTCGGCTATACCATCGTTCCGGACGCCTGGTATGAGGCGTATATGGGCTGGTGGAAGATGCGGCATGAATTTGAGATAAAGAAAAACTGGCTGATCTTCTGCACAGGCGTGGTCCCGGCAATTTCCAGCATGGTCCGCAAGCTGACGACCCCGGCGGAAAAGGTACTGATTCAGACTCCGGTTTATAACATTTTTTTCAATTCCATCCTGAACAACGGCCGGGTGGTGCTGGAAAGTCCCCTTGTCTATGAAAACGGCGCATACGGAATCGACTTTGACGATCTGGAAGAAAAGCTGTCCGACCCGCAGACCACGCTCATGATCCTGTGCAATCCCCACAACCCTGTGGGAAAGATCTGGGACAGGGGAACCCTGGAACGGATCGGAGATCTATGCTGGAAGCACCATGTGCGCGTCATCTCCGACGAAATTCACTGCGATCTGACCGCGCCGGGCTGCTCCTATGTGCCCTTCGCCTCCGTTTCCGAAAAATGCCGGGAAAACAGCATCACCTGCATCGCGCCCACGAAGGCCTTCAATCTGGCCGGACTTCAGACCGCGGCGGTGGTGGTTCCCAATCCGGTTCTGCGCCATAAGGTATGGCGCGGCCTGAATACGGACGAAGTGGCGGAGCCGAACGCCTTTGCCATGGATGCAGCCATTGCCGCCTTTACGGAGGGCGGGGAATGGCTGGACGCCCTTCGTGAATATGTGTTTGAAAACAAGCGCCTGGTTGAGGAATATGTGAAGAAGGAAATTCCGGGCATATCTGTGGTCCCTTCTCAGGCCACCTATCTCTCCTGGCTGGACTGTACCTCCCTTTCCGTTCCCGCGGAGGAGCTCGCCGCCTTCATCCGGGAAAAGACGGGCCTGTATCTGTCCTCCGGAGAGCAGTACGGCGGACAGGGAAAATGGTTCCTGCGCATGAACCTGGCCTGCCCCCGCTCCGCAGCTGAGGACGGCCTGGACCGTCTGAAGAGAGGAATTCAGGCGTTCCGGAGCAGGTAAGACGGCAACAACGGAAAAAATTTTTGTGAAAATAATTTGGGACTTGCGCAAACGCTCCGTTTCTTATAGAATATAAATGTTCTTCATAAGAAACGGAGATGTACTCAAGTGGTCGTAAGAGGTCGCACTCGAAATGCGATAGGTCCGCAAGGGCGCGTGGGTTCGACTCCCACCATCTCCGCGCATCAGGCATCCTGAATCTCAGGATGCCTTTTTTGCGACAATTTCGCATCACAGTCTTTTTACGGCGTCCATCGCCAGCGCGGAACGCTCGCATTCCTCTGCGGACAATGTGATCTGCCAGCACAGGGGACTGCCCTTCATATGCTTGGCCGCATAGCTCAGCCCGTTCGTGCGCTCATCCAGAAAAGGCCGGTCGATCTGCCTGGGATCTCCCAGAAGAATGATTTTGGTTCCTTTGCCAGCCCGGGTAATGATCCCTTTGATCTGATTGGGAGTCATGTTCTGGGCCTCGTCGATAATCAGGTAGGTTTTTACAATGGAACGGCCGCGGATGAAATTGAGCGCTTCCGTCTGAATGATTCCGCGTTCAAATACCTCGTTGATCCGGTCGGTCAGGAGCATTTCGTTTTCATATCGGTTTTCCTCATCAGAATCCAGCAGCTGTTCCAGATTATCAATTACAGGCCGCATCAGCGGCGCGATTTTTTCCTGTTCATCGCCGGGCAGAAAGCCGATGTCGTCGTCGAACTGTGCGTTGGGGCGGCTGATGATGATACGGCGGTATTCCCCGGAAGCGCAGTTATAAACCTTTTCCAGCCCGACGGCGAGAGCATAAAAGGTTTTTGCGGTTCCCGCCATTCCCTTGATGATGACCAGGGGTGCTTTCTCGGCGCTCTGCATCAGAGCCTCCTGCATGAAATACTGGCCCACATTACGGGGGGTAATGCCGTATGGTTTGCTTTTTTTAAAACTCAGTGGAACGATCCTTTCACGTTCCACTCTGCCCAGGAGCGTTTTCTTCCCGGAACAGTCCGGCGTCAGGATAAGAAATTCATTTTCCACAAGCTCCGGTATGATATGTCCGCCGTCCGCGTCAGTCTGATATACACAGGAGAGGGGAACGCCGGATTTTTTAAAATCCTTTACCAGCTCTTCCGGAAGATATACTTCGGCGCGTCCGCTGTAGGAAGCGTCATCCGGGCCGATCTGCTCCGTGGTAAAGTCTTCCGCAGGTATCCCCAGGATGGAAGCTTTGAGCCGCAGCACAAGATCCTTTGTGACCAGGATAACAGGATCGTTTCCTCCGGCGCTTTCGGAAAGGCCCTTACAGACTTTCAGGATACGGTTATCCGATTTTTCTTCCGGCAGATCCGCGGGAAGAGTGACGTTGACAAAATTTTTTTCAATTCTCAGCCGTCCGCCGGTGGAAAGCCTCACTCCATTCAGAAGATCGCCCCTTCCGCGGAGAGATTCAAGAAGGCGGATGGCGGAACGTGCATTTGCGCCCCGTTCTCCGTCGGCTTTTTTCAGCCCATCCAGCTCTTCCACGACAACGAGCGGGATGACAACCTCGTTTTCTTCAAAGCAGCATGGCGCATAAGGAGCCTGAATCAGAACGTTGGTGTCAAGAACATAGATTTTTCCCATACCGGTAACTCCTTCCCCAGGCGGCTGTCAGGCCGCCGTTTTATTTAGCCTCGCGGAAACGGGGCGCGACAGATAGAAATACGTCTGCGTTGCGAAGCATTATTACTGTAAATATATCAGGAAAGAAAAAAAGAATGCTATCCGTGATGTGTAAAATTTATGGGAAATCTGGGAAAGAGTATGAAAGAATACAGAGCCTTCGGCCACCTGGACGTGGACAGAGAGGAAGCAGGCCGCTCTGCTTTTCGTGCGGTTCCCTTTTCCCCGGCTGCCCGGTCCGCGGCGAAAAAACGTTGTACATTATATAAAAAATATTATATAATTCAAATGAATATGTCCCAATCCTCTTGTCGGATGGCGTCTGGTATTGGGTAAAGGGTAAGGCGGACTGCTGAGGCGGGAGAAGGAAGGCGGAAAACGCTTCGGAATGGAGGAAATCATGAAGAGAATAGGTATGCTTACCAGCGGCGGGGATTGTCAGGCTCTGAATGCGGCGATGAGGGGCGTTGCGAAGACGCTGTTTAATGCCAGCGAAGATGTGGAGATTTATGGCTTCCTGGATGGGTATAAGGGACTGATCTACGGGAAGTTCCGGATGCTCACCGGAAGGGATTTTTCGGGAATCCTGACGAAAGGCGGCACGATTCTTGGAAGCAGCAGGATGCCGTTCAAGCAGATGCGGGATCCGGATGAGAACGGCCTGAACAAAGTCGAGGCGATGAAGCAGAATTATTATAAGCTGCAACTGGACTGCCTGGTGATTCTGGGCGGAAACGGAACGCACAAGACGGCGAATCTGCTGAAGGAAGAAGGGCTTAACGTGATCACGCTGCCCAAGACCATCGACAATGATCTCTGGGGAACGGACATGACCTTCGGCTTCCAGAGCGCGGTGGATATCGCCACGACGGCGATCGACAACATTCATACCACGGCGGCGTCCCATGGACGGGTCTTCATCGTGGAAGTGATGGGGCATAAGGTAGGATTTCTGACGCTGAACGCGGGCATGGCTGGCGGCGCGGACATCATCCTGATTCCGGAGATTCCCTATGATATTGACAAGGTGATTGAAGCGATAAAGAAGCGTCATGACCGGGGCAGCCGGTTCACCATTCTTGCGGTGGCTGAGGGCGCCATGTCCAAGGAGGACGCAAAGCTGTCAAAGAAGGAATATAAGAAAAAACTGGAAAATTATCCTTATCCTTCCGTCTCTTACGAGATCGCGGATCAGATTCAGCAGAAGAGCGGCATGGAGGTGCGTGTCACCGTACCCGGCCATACCCAGAGGGGCGGTTCTCCCTGCCCGTATGACAGAGTGTTTGCCAGCCGTCTCGGCTCAGAAGCGGGCAATCTGATTCTCAAGGGCGAGTATGGCTTCATGGTCGGCTACAGGAACCGGGAAATCGTGAAGGTGCCGCTGGAAGATGTGGCAGGAAAGCTGAAAACGGTGGATCCCAATTCCTCCATGGTAAAAGAGGCCAAAATGCTGGGTATCAGCTTCGGCGATTAAGGCCGGAAATCAGACTGCGGCAGTCAGGAGCAGTACGTTATGCCGCAATAACGGGAGTAAATATGTCTTATACAGCTCTTTACCGTAAATTTCGCCCGGAGCGTTTTGAGGACGTAAAGGGACAGGACCATATTGTTACGACATTGAAGAACCAGATAGCGGCTGAAAGAATCGGTCACGCTTATCTGTTCTGCGGAACAAGAGGGACAGGAAAGACAACCATAGCGAAAATTTTTGCGAAAGCCGTCAACTGTGAGCATCCGGTGGACGGCTCTCCCTGTGGGGAATGCCGGAGCTGCCGCACCATCGCGGCGGGCGCCAGCATGAACGTGATCGAGATCGATGCGGCGTCCAACAACGGCGTGGACAACATCCGGGAAATTGTGGATGAGGTGTCCTACTCACCGGCGGAGGGAAAATATAAGGTTTACATCATCGACGAGGTGCATATGCTCTCCATAGGAGCCTTCAATGCGCTGCTGAAAACCCTGGAGGAGCCGCCCTCCTACGTGATTTTCATTCTGGCGACCACCGAGGTGCACAAGATTCCCGTCACCATCCTGTCCCGCTGCCAGCGGTATGATTTCAAGCGGATTTCCATTGAAACCATTGCGGACCGGATGCGGGAGCTGATGGAAGAGGAAGGGCAGCAGGTGGAGGAAAGGGCGCTGCGCTACATCGCCAGGGCGGCGGACGGCTCCATGAGAGACGCTCTGAGCCTGCTGGATCAGTGCATCGCTTTTCATTACGGAAAAACGCTCACCTATGACGACGCGCTGGACGTGCTGGGAGCTGTGGACACGGAAGTGTTCAGCCGTCTGCTGCGGGCGGTGCTTGCGCGCAATGTGACGGAATGTATCAGGCTTCTGGAAGAGGTGGTGATGCAGGGAAGGGAGCTGGGCCAGTTCGTATCCGATTTTACCTGGTACCTGCGAAATCTGCTTCTCATCAAAACCTCTGACGGAGAGGGAATGGAGGATGTGATCGATATGTCCTCTGACAACCTGTCCAGGCTTTCTCAGGAAGCGGATATGGTGGAGGTTGACGCCGTCATCCGCTATATCAGAGAGCTTTCCGAGCTGTCCGGAAGGCTTCGTTATGCGACGCAGAAGCGGATTCTCATCGAGATCGCTCTGATTCGGCTCTGCCGGCCCCAGATGGAATCCGATACGGAATCCCTGCTGGATCGGATCCGCGCGTTGGAGCAGCGCATGGAAGAGGGCATCGTCGTACAGGCCGCCCCTGGCGCCGGGAATGCTGCGGCAGGAAATACAGTCGGCGGAAATGCCGACGCCGCGGGCCCGCAGAAGCGTCCCGAACTTCCCAGGGCCATCCCCGAGGATGTGAAAAAAATCGTGGAAAACTGGCCGGGGCTGGTGGGACAGACCGCCATGCCCATGAAGCTTTATCTGAAAAGAGCCAGGCTCAGTCTGGGCGGGGATAACCGCCTCATGATCGTGCTGGAGGACGGACTGGCATCGGACTATTTCCTGAAACAGGAAGGCAACCGGGAGGAGCTGGAAAAGCTGCTCTCCGAATTTGTCCAGAAAAATATTGAGGTCAATTTCCAGGTCAGCAGAGGCGACCGGGATTTTGAAGAAAACCATGTGGATCTGGCCAAAATCATCCACATGGATATAGAAATGGAATAAATACGAAAAGTGAATGAATGGAGGTAACAAATGGCAAAAAGAGGCGGATTTCCCGGAGGCGGAATGCCCGGAAGCATGAATAATCTGATGAAGCAGGCGCAGAGGATGCAGCGCCAGATGGAGGAAGGCCAGAAGGAGCTGGAGACGAAGGAGTTCACGGCCAAGGCAGGCGGCGGGGCCGTTGAGGTCACCGTGACGGGAAAGAAGGAGATCACAAAGGTGAAGCTGTCCGAAGAAGCGGTGGATCCCGACGATATTGAGATGCTGGAGGATCTGATTGTAGCGGCTGCCAATGAGGCGCTGCGTCAGGCGGATGAGGCCAACACGGAACTGATGAGCAAGATGACCGGCGGCCTGGGCGGAGGCTTCCCGTTCTGATGGACCTTTACAGCGGATATATTAATCAACTGATCGAAGAACTGGCCGCCCTTCCTGGAATCGGCAGCAAGTCGGCCCAGCGGCTTGCCTTTCACATCATCAACATGCCGAAGGGACGGGTGGAAAAGCTGGCCCGTTCCATGACGGATGCCAAGGAGCATGTGCGCTACTGTGAGGAATGCTTCACCCTGACGGACGCGGAAAAATGCCCCATCTGCTCCAATGAAAAACGCGACCATACCACCATCATGGTGGTGGAAAATACCCGCGACCTGGCGGCCTATGAAAAGACGGGAAAATATGAAGGCGTCTATCACGTTCTTCACGGCGCCATTTCCCCCATGCTGGGGATCGGCCCCAACGATATCCGGCTCAAGGAGCTGATGCACCGTCTGAAGGGGGATGTGAAGGAAGTGATCATCGCCACCAATTCCAGCCTGGAGGGCGAAACAACGGCCATGTATATCGGAAAGCTGATCAAACCGACCGGCATTAAGGTGACGAGAATCGCCAGCGGCGTTCCTGTGGGAGGAGATCTGGAGTACATCGACGAGGTCACCCTTCTGCGCGCGCTGGAGGGCAGGACGGAAATGTAGCCTGAAAACGAAAAAAGTATACAAAAAGGAGGGTTTTTAAAATGCAGAAGGAAAAATTTGGGGTATCAAAGGACGGAAAAGAGGTTACCCTCTATACGCTGGAAAACAGCAGAGGAATGAAGGCAGTGGTGACGGATTTTGGAGCCATCCTCGTGCGCCTTATCGTTCCCGATAAGGAAGGAAAATGTGCCGACGTGGTGATGGGATACGACACGTTGGAAGAATATTTTGATAATGACAGCTTTTTCGGTGCGGTGATCGCGCCCAATGCCAACCGGATCGCGGGCGCACGTTTTTCCATTGACGGAAAGGAATATCAGCTGGATGTGAACGACGGTGTTAACAATCTTCACAGCCATAAGGAGCTGGGAAGCCATAAGCGGGTATGGGCTGCGCAGGAAGGAGATAACAGCGTCACCTTTTCTCTGGACATGGCAGACGGCGAGTTGGGCTTTCCGGGAAACAAGAAGCTGAAAATCACCTATACCCTGACCGAAGAGAACGAGCTGAAGCTGGAATATGATGGAATCAGTGACAAAAAGACGATCCTGAACATGACGAACCATACCTATTTCAATCTGGACGGCCACGATGCGGGAGACATCGCTGACCATGTGATGACGCTGCATGCGGATACCTTCACGGAGATCGTGCCCGGCGCCATTCCCACCGGCAAACTCCTTCCTGTAGAAGGAACACCCATGGATTTCCGTGCACCGAAGAGGATCGGTGATGAGATTGACGCAGACTGGGACCAGCTGACCATGGTGGGAGGTTATGATCACAACTGGTGTCTGAACGGATATGACGGAAGCGTACGCCTGGTTGCCTGTGCGCAGAATCCTTCCGGGAACAGAACGCTGAAGGTTTATACTGACCTGCCCGGTGTGCAGTTCTACACGGCAAATGGCCTGTCTGAACGCACTGGCAAGGGAGGAGCCAACTATGGACGCAGAGGGGCGTTCTGTCTGGAAACCCAGTATTATCCGGATACGGCGAATGAGCCTGACTTCCCTTCCGCCGTTTTCGGCCCTGACAGGGAATATCATACCACCACCATTTTCCGCTTTGAATAATTATGAAAAAGCCTGACCGGGGAAAGGAGTGCATCCTTTCCCCTTTTGTTTTGTCGTTTAGGCTTCCTTTCTGACAGGAAAAAAATGGAATCGGCCGCAGGTTCCGATAAAATATGCGCCCCTTCTCTGCTATATTGAAAGAAAAAAAGGCGGTGACGGCATGCAGATTCCGAAGAATGTGATACAGACGGGGGAGACGGACCCCTGTCATAAAATTTACATGGAGGATTATGTACATACCCTGCTCACCCAGTACCGGGAAAATGAAGCGGATTTCTGTCTTTACGGGAAGCGGGAGCAGGAAGGAGAAATTTCCTATTACTTTATTTACGGCGCGGCAAAGGAGGAGCCGGGCTGGGAACTGATGGAAAGCAGATATTTTGCCCTTCAGCGCAGAATCGGCGAGGTGACCTTCGATGAAAAGGAGGCATGGGCCTTTTTTGAAGACGGTTATTCCGCGCCGCTGGACGGTTATTTCATTTTTTATGAGCAGAATGAGGACATGCAGTCCTATCTGATCGCCATGCACCAGAACCAGCCCGGGGAGAAAACGGTGGAGGTCAGGCACAGAGCTGCAAGAAAGCCGGAGAACTCCCCGGAGGAAATGCAGGAACCGCGCAGAATCAGGCGGAGCCCGATGGCGTATGACCTGAAAAATGACAGGCAGAGCGAAGAAAAGGAAGGAAAAGAAGAGAACGGCAGAGCGGAGCAGCCGCAGGAGGAAAAGATGATCCACGCCGCGCAGACCGGACGGGAAGCGGCATTAAGGCTCAGATCCCGGGAGCGAAGCAGGGCAGACGCCATGTCAGACCGGACAAAGGGATCCGGCAAAGCCCCGGGAAGAGCCCGCAGCGCTTTGCTGGACAAAGGCAGAAGCGAAAGGCGGACATCCTTCCGGATAAAGGCAGCTGCGCTGGCTGTACTTCTTGGGCTTTGCGCGGCTGCGGTAACATCCGTTAACGGATATCAGGATGCGGAAGAGGCGGGGAATTTTTTCGGCCAGGCGCTGGATGAACTGAGAGGAGAAAGCGGAAACGGCGGAAACGGATCCGGCAGTTCCGGCGGCGGAACCCTCATCGTGGAAGAGACGCAGCTTGCGCCTTCAGAGGATGGGGCAGATGCAGCGACAGCGGAAACGCTTCCGGTTCTTTCCACGGATGTGTTCGGACAGGAGGAAACCTCCGTGGATGTGGAACCGGCTTCGGAGAGCGAACAGAACACGGAAGCGGTTTCGACTGAGGAAACGGCGTCAGCCCCTGTGACAGAGGCGGATACTTCACAGGAGGCAGGCTCTTCAACGGCAGCGGAAGGTACGGACACTGCAGCGGCTGAAATGACAGAGGCGGACGGAGAGGCCATAACATCAGAACAGGCCGCAGCGGCCGGAACGGTGAGTTATATCGTCCAGCGTGGAGACAATCTTGCGGCGATCTGCAGACGCCAGTATGGGAATACAGACAGAGTGGAAGAGATTGCAACGCTGAATCAGCTGGATGATCCGAACCACCTCATTCCGGGACAAGAAATCCTTCTTCCACAGGAATAGGGCATTTTCTGCTGTTCAGGCGTCGGGGGAACCGGCATGGTAAGAGAAAATGGTAGAGGTCGCAAAATGCAGAAGTTTGTGATATACTATCGTAGATGTCTTTTATTGCCATAGTAACAGCAGAGAACAGAAAAGGAATTTCCATGATCAATGTACGGACTTATCTGCAGAAAAAAGCGGAACGGAAAGCCGGTGAAGCTCAGTCACGCGATTTTGGCGCGTTGATTCAGAAGCACCGGCTGGCTGTCTTTGGGAGAACGCTGTTTGTCATTTTTGTTTTTGCGCTTCTTGGAACGCTTGTTTATGTGCAGTTGAAGAACCAGGTATATACAAGCTATGTGATCCTGTCCTCCATCGCCCGGCAGCAGTATGACAGCTCTGTCTGCCTGAGCTATGGAAATGGTTTTCTTTCCTACAGCGGCGATGGAATCAGTTATACGGATGCAAAAGGGAATGCGGTATGGAATCAGGCCTATGAGATGCAGGAACCCATGGTTCGTGTGGCCGGAAGCAAAGTGGCGGTTGCGGATTATAATGGCCATATCATATACAGCATCAGCCAGGATGGAAATTATATTGAGATCGACACCAACCTGCCGATCCGGGAAATCGCCGTATCCGAAAGCGGAATGGTTGCTGCCGTTCTGGAGGATACGGGAATCACATGGATCTATCTCTACAGTTCTATGGGAGAGACGATTGCCTATATCAGGACGACCATGCAGAACAGCGGATACCCTTCGGCCCTTGCTTTGTCTCCTGACGGCACACTCCTGGCAGTTTCTTACCTGACGGTGGACAATGGTACGGCGAAAAGCAGTGTCGCATTCTATAACTTCAGTTCAGTGGGACAGAACTATGTGGATAACTTCGTCAGCGGTTCTGATTATGCAGACGCTGTGATTCCCTTTCTGGCTTTTTTGAACAATGACACCTCATTTGCAGTGGCGGACAACAGGCTGGTGATCTATGGCGGCGGCCAGCGGCCCAAAAGCGTGGCGGATGTTCTTCTGAATGAAGAAATCCAAAGTATCTTCTATAATGAAAGCCATATTGGCCTTGTCTTCCTGGATACCACGGGAAATGGAAAATACAGACTGGATGTTTACAACACATCCGGCCTGGTGGAAACATCCCTGTATTTTGATATGGATTACAAGGATATTATTTTCCGAAAGGACAATATTATTATTTATAATGAAACGCAGTGCCTTCTTGCCAATATGAATGGTGTGGAGCGGTTTAACGGCGATTTCCAGACACCCTATCTCCTGTTCGCGCCGATCCGTGGGAACAGGTATCTTGCGGTCTCTCAGGAAAGCATTGACATCATTGAAATGAGATAAGCGAGGATTTACCAATGAATATTAACCTGCTGCTTCCGGCGCTTCTTCTCCTTGCCGTATGGCGCGCCTGGAGAGGGTATAAGAACGGCTTTGCCGAGGAGATTTACCGTTTGATTTCTCTGGTGGCAGCGCTGTTCGTCCTGGCGTTGCTGCTCATGGCTGTCAGCAGCTTCCGGGCAGACGATATGAAAAACGGTATCATTTCGGTCATTCTTCTGATTATTACGGGAATCGTTCTGCACCTGTTCGGAATCATCATGAAATCCCTGAAAGCGATTGCGAAGCTTCCGATCATCAGCTTTCTGAACCGCCTGCTCGGTCTGGCGGCAGGAATCGCAGAGGTGATCGTGGGGGCATGGATTATGTACTGCATTATTCACGCATTTCCCACCGGTGAATTTGGCGCACAGATTATGATCTGGACGCAGGAAAGCGAATGGCTGATGAAGCTCTATGAAGCAAACCGTATTACGGAATGGCTGCAGTCCGTTTCCGCCAATTCATTATAAGGAAAGAAAACACAAGATATAGATTTAAAATCACAAAATCTGGTATGTAAAGAACAGGTTGAAAAAAAGTAAAAAGAATCTGTAAAAAATTGTTGACATATGGAGAATACTGGTGCTATACTAAAACTCCACCGCGGAACGGTGGAAAACAAAATCAACTGAATTAAAAAAAGTTGAAAAAAGTGCTTGACTTGAGAAACAACATGTGATAAGATAATCACCGTTGCGGCTGAGAAAAGCACGAAGGCCTGAAAGGGCCGGAAGGCTGAAAAAGCCTGCAAAGTACCTTGACAAATAAACAGTAATGCAACCCTGAAAATTCCAAAAAGAATTATTCAG
>ERZ894229.1239-NODE-1239-length-11978-cov-31.1729_pt1 | contig 11978 bp, 14 predicted proteins | sample MGYA00380295_ERZ894229 | MGnify/ENA primary metagenome ERZ894229 (study PRJEB32331, sample SAMN06328479) | human gut metagenome | biome: human gut microbiome; feature: stool | host: Homo sapiens | collected 2014-09-17 ... | reverse complement strand
GAGGAGACGACGAAATACTCCATTCCGTACTACGTGGCGATTGGACTGACCCTGGCTGTGTGCATTTTCATCCCGCAGGCAGTTCTGTTCCTGCCGAACTTCGTGTACGGCGGCGCAGGAATTTAATATTTATGCTAATAAATAGCATTTCGCGGGAGGCCGCTGCAAAGTAGATGATTGAAAGACATCTATGGAGCAGCGGCCTCCTTTCTGAGAAAACGTCCCGTCTAAGAGGTTGCATAACCCCCGCGAATCCATTTTGTCAAATCTGTAAAAATGAATCCCAGAAATTTGCAGAACTTTAACGGTGTCTTTTCTTCTGTTTCTTATTATTGTATGCTACACTGATGCTGGCAACTCATAAAAAAAAGAGGGAATTTTACAGGTAATAGGATGATTACATGCCAGGTGTACGGCAGGACTGCCGGTACAAAAGCCGCAGAATATGCATTCATACATACAGGAAAAGCGGGAAAAACAGAAGAAAGGAGGCAATGCTTTACAAAAAGGCAGACCTGGCAGAAATCAATAGAAGGATGAGATATACAACCATCCGATGATTGTAAAAAGACAGTATATCAGGGAGGAAACAAACAATGAGAAAAAAACTTTTAGCGACACTTATGGCGGCGGTGATGCTGGCGACGGCGGGATGCAGCAGTATGCCGGGGATGGGAAATACCCAGACCACAGCGGCGGCTGACAGCCAGAACAGCGGGGACAGCACATCGGGGGCAGACGACACCGTCTACGAGCTTCGCATTTCCACATCCCAGACCGAGCAGGCTCTGATCACCAGAAACTACCAGAAGCTGGCCGATACTCTGAACGAGAGATCCGGGGGAAGACTGAACGTAAGCGTATATCCGGCCGGACAGCTGGGAACCGACGAGGACGTTCTCGAGCAGGGAATCCAGGGCGTAAACGTAGCCGTTAACACCGACGCTTCCCGTCTTGGTCAGTACGTGAAGGATTTCTCCATCTTCATGATGGGATACTTTATCGACAGCTATGATGAGGGATATGCAGTGACCCAGACCGACACCTTCAAGGCATGGTGTGACGAGCTGGAGGAGAAACACGGCATCAAGGTGCTTTCCTTCACATTCTATGACGGTCCCCGTGAGTTCATGACCAACAAGCCGATCAACACTCCCGACGACTTAAAGGGCTTAAGAATCCGTACCATCGGCCAGGAGGTTTGTACCGAGACCATCGCAGCCATGGGCGCGACTCCGATCTCCATGTCCTGGGGCGAGGTTTACAACGGCATCCAGTCCAAGGCGTTAGAGGGCTGTGAGGTTCAGAACACCTCTTCCTATCCGTCCAAGATCTACGAGGTATGCAACACCCAGTCCAAGACCGGCCACTTCCAGTTAATGCAGGGTCTGATCTGCGGTAAGGCATGGTTCGACAGCCTTCCGGCAGACCTTCAGCAGCTTCTTGAGGAGACCGCTGTAGAGATCGGTAAAGAGACAGCCGCTGACGTTATGGCAGAGGTAGAGGAAGATGAGAAACTGATGGTAGAGGCTGGCATGACCGTGGTTGAGCCGGACATCACACCTTTCAAAGAGGCTGTTGAGCCCGTATACGAGAAGCTGGGTTACGCAGAGCTCAGAGATCAGCTTTGGTCAGAGATCGGCAAGACAGAGTAAGCCGGTAAATTCCTATTTATTCTATACAACGACTGTAAGATTGAGGGTGTTTTAACTTATGAAAAAGATTTCAAATGCCGTTCTGAGGATTGAGGAGGTTCTGGCCGGAGCAATGCTGATTCTGATTTCTGTTCTGGTATTTTTCTCCGCAATCGCCAGAACGGTCGGCATGCCCATCAACTGGGCGCAGGATATTTCCCTGCTGGCCTTTGCGTGGCTGACCTTTATCGGGGCGGACATCGTGGCCAAGACGGGAAATCTGATCCGGATCGATATGCTGGAAAAGTATTTTCCAAAGGGGATTCGCAAGGTACTGACGCTGGTGTTTGACGTGGCCATCGTGCTGTTTCTGGTCATCCTTATCGTCTACGGCTTCCTTCTGGTATCCCAGAGCTGGTACAGAACGTTCCAGACGATGAAAATGAGCTACGCGTGGTGTACGCTTTCCGTTCCGGTGGGTTCTGTTCTTCTGTTTTTTACCATGGGCGCAAAGCTGTTTACGGATTTTAAGACGCCGGTCGAGAAATGGGGGGAGAATTAATGTTAAGTGCAATAGGATTTTTCTTGATTATTTTATTCCTGGGAATGCCGGTGGCCTTCGCCATCGCCATTTCGGGCTTCGCATTCTTTCTCACACGGCCGGAGATCCCGTGGACGATCCTGGTACAGCGCTCGCTGTCCACGACCCAGTCCTTTACCATGCTGGCGATCCCGCTGTTCATCTTCGCGGGTAACCTGATGAACAACACGGGTATCACTTCCCGTCTTGTAAAGCTGGCAAACGTGCTGACGGGCCATATGTACGGCTCCATCGGACAGGTTTCCGTCGTGCTTTCCACCCTGATGGGAGGCGTGTCCGGTTCCGCCGTGGCGGACGCGGCCATGGAGTGCCGCATCCTGGGGCCGGAGATGACGAAGAGAGGCTACGCGCCCGGCTGGGCGGCAGCCGTGAACTGCTTATCCGGACTGATCGTGGCGACGATCCCGCCGTCCATGGGTCTGATTCTTTACGGAACCGTGGGTGAGGTGTCCATTGGACGACTGTTTATTGCGGGATTTGTTCCCGGAATCATCATGTGTATTCTGATGATGGCGGCCACCTCCTGGTCGGCGCGCCACTACGGCTACAAGCCGGATCACGAGAAGCCATCATCCGCTAAGGAGATCGGAAAGGCCTGCATCGAGAGTATCTGGGCGCTGATGTTCCCGATTCTTCTGATCGTGTTCATCCGTTTCGGCGTCATGACTCCGTCCGAGTCCGGTGCGTTCGCCGTGTTCTACGCTCTGTTTGTGGGTGTGTTCATCTATAAGGAGTTAAACCTTGAGCGTTTTAAAGAGTGCCTGGTGAGCAGCGTGAAGGACCTTTCCGTGACGACCATGATCCTGGCGTTTTCCGGTATCTTCAGCTACGGCGTCGTGTTCGACCAGCTGCCGGCGACGCTGACCAACATCCTGATCACCGTGACCAGCAACAAGTATCTGCTGATCCTGCTGATCATCCTGATGCTGGTGATCTTCGGAATGTTCATGGAGACGACCGTTATCACGCTGATCTGTACGCCGATTCTGGTGCCGCTGGTTCAGCAGTACGGAATCGACCCGGTACACTTCGGTATCATCATGATGACCGTGGTAACCATGGGCTGCTCCACGCCGCCTGTGGGCGTCGCTCTTTACACCTGCTCGAATATCATGGGCTGTTCGGTGGAGGAGACGACGAAATACTCCATTCCGTACTACGTGGCGATTGGACTGACCCTGGTTGTGTGCATTTTCATCCCGCAGGCAGTTCTGTTCCTTCCGAACTTCGTGTACGGCGGCGCGGGAATTTAATATTTAATAAATAGCATTTTGCGGGAGGCCGCTGCAAAGTAGATGATTGAAAGACATCTATGGAGCAGCGGCCTTTTTTCTGAGAAAACGTCCCGTCTAAGAGGTTGCATAACCCCCACGAATCCATTATAATAGGCTAATCGAGAGAAAAACGAGGAGCCAGATCATGGACATTATAAAAGTACTTGAAAACGAACTGCAGATTAAGCGCAGCCAGGTGGAGGCCGCTGTGCGCCTCATCGACGAGGGGAACACCATCCCCTTCATTGCCCGCTACCGCAAGGAGGCCACCGGCTCCTTAAACGACGAGGTGCTGAGAAATTTAGACGAGCGCCTTAAATACCTGCGCAGCCTGGAGGAGCGCAAGGCCCAGGTCATCGCCTCCATCCGCGACCAGGAAAAGCTGACGCCGGAGCTGGAAAAAAAGATCAATGACGCCGCCACGCTGGTGGCCGTCGAGGATCTATATCTTCCCTACCGCCCGAAGCGCCGGACCCGCGCTGGAATCGCGAAGGAGAAGGGGCTGGAGCCCCTGGCCGACCTTATCATGCTGCAGATGACGAAAACCCCCGCTCTGAAAGAGGCGGAGAGTTACATCGATCCCGAAAAAGGCGTGGAGACGGCCGAGGACGCGCTAAACGGCGCGAAGGACATTCTGGCCGAGCGGATTTCCGAGACCGCTGAATACAGGACTTACATAAGAAACGCCACCTTTAAGGAGGGGAGCCTGGAGGCGGAGGCGAAGGATCCGAAGGCCCAGTCCGTGTACGAGATGTACTACCAGTTCTCCGAGCCCTTAAAGAAAGTGGCCGGCCACCGCGTGCTGGCCTTAAACCGCGGCGAGAAGGAGAAATTCCTGTCGGTCCGCATCAGCGCGCCGGAGGAGACGATTCTGCGCTATCTGGAAAAACAGGTTATCGTCCGCGACAACCCCAACACCGCACCGGTTCTGCGGGAAGTGACCGAGGACAGCTATCAGCGCCTCATCGAGCCTGCCATCGAGCGCGAGGTGAGAAACGAGCTGACCGAGAAGGCGGAGGCCGGGGCCATCAGGGTGTTCGGCAAGAATCTGGAGCAGCTTCTGATGCAGCCGCCCATCGTGAACCGTGTGGTGCTGGGCTGGGATCCGGCGTTCAGAACCGGCTGCAAGCTGGCCGTGGTGGATTCCACGGGAAAGGTGCTGGACACCGTGGTCATCTACCCCACTGCGCCCCAGAACAAGGTGAGAGAATCCAAGGAAATCCTAAAAAAACTGATTAAAAAATACGACGTTTCCCTGATCTCCGTCGGCAACGGAACCGCGTCCCGCGAGTCGGAGATGATCATTGTGGAGCTCTTAAAGGAGCTGGATCGCCCGGTGCAGTACGTCATCGTGAACGAGGCCGGCGCTTCGGTCTACTCCGCCAGCAAACTGGCGACGGAAGAGTTTCCCAAATTCGACGTGGGCCAGAGAAGCGCGGTTTCCATCGCCAGACGTTTACAGGACCCGCTGGCGGAGCTGGTGAAGATCGACCCCAAATCCATCGGTGTCGGGCAGTACCAGCACGACATGAACCAGAAGCATTTGAGCGAGGCACTCCAGGGCGTGGTGGAGGACTGCGTGAACCGCGTGGGCGTGGATTTAAACACCGCCTCCGCATCCCTTTTAGAGTACGTCTCCGGCGTCAGCAAAACCGTGGCGAAGAACATCGTCTCCCACCGCGAGGAGAACGGCGCGTTCAGAAACCGGAAGGAGCTTTTGAAGGTGGCCAAGCTGGGCCCCAAGGCCTACGAGCAGTGCGCCGGATTCATGCGGATCCAGGGAGGCACGGAGTGTCTGGACGGAACCAGCGTGCACCCGGAGAGCTACGGCGCGGCCCACGCGCTTCTCGAGAGCCTGGGCTTTCAGCCGGAGGACGTGGCCGCCGGAGGGCTTAAAGGAATCAGCAGAAAGATCACGGATTACAGAAGAACCGCCGAGGAGCTGGGCATCGGTGAGATCACGCTGCGGGACATCGTGAAGGAGCTGGAGAAGCCGGCCCGCGACCCCAGGGATGAGATGCCGAAGCCGGTTCTGCGCACGGACGTGCTGGAGATGAAGGATTTAAAGCCCGGCATGACGCTTAAGGGCACGGTGAGAAATGTCATCGACTTCGGCGCATTTGTGGACATCGGCGTTCACCAGGACGGATTGGTGCACATTTCCCAGATGACGGACCGCTACATCAAACATCCGCTGGAGGCGGTCAGCGTCGGCGACGTGGTGGAGGTGAAGGTGCTTTCCGTGGACCTTCAGAAGAAGCGCATCGCGCTGACCATGAAACTATAACTTTTATTTTTGAGAAATACAGGAGATATCATGAGCATAAAAGTGACATTGACGGCAAACGAATTATTCCGCTTTGCCATGTACCATATTTACCATGCGCGCACGGGGATTTTCAGCCTGATCGCCGGTGCGGTGGCGGCGATTCTGGCCGTGACCCGCTGGGGGAGCAGCTCCACGTTTGAGAAGGTCATTCTCTGCCTGTGCATTTTTTCCTTCCTTATATGGGAGCCGCTTAAAAATTTTGTCCGCTCAAAGGCGCAGGCGGCCTCGGATGCCTACAGGAATCCGATCACCTTTACCTTCGACGGCGACGGCATCGAGGCGGCACAGGGAAAAAGCCGCCAGAAGGTGCCGTGGAAAAATGTTGTGAAAACCGTGAAAGCCGTGTCTCTCTATATCATTTACATTGATGAGATCCGGGCGTTTCTGATTCCCGTGCCGGCGGTGGCGAATAAGGCTGCATTCGAGGAGATCCTTCGGGCGCACGTGTCCGCGGAGCGGAGAAAGGGAGTCTGATCATGAGAGTGGAAACCAATGGACCGGAGGAGACGTATGAGCTGGGGAGACGCCTTGGCGAGAAGGCAAAGGCCGGGCAGATTTACTGCTTAAACGGCGACCTCGGCGTGGGAAAGACGGTGTTCACCCAGGGCTTTGCGAAGGGACTGGGGATCGGGGAGCCAGTCAACAGCCCCACGTTCACCATCGTCCAGGAATACGACGAGGGGCGTCTGCCTCTCTACCATTTTGACGTGTACCGCATCGGGGACATCAGCGAGATGGACGAGATCGGGTACGACGACTATTTCTTTGGGGAGGGCGTCTGCCTGATCGAGTGGTCCTGCCTGATCCGGGAAATCCTGCCGGAGCATGTCATCGAGATTGAGATTAAAAAAGACCCGGAGCGGGGCTTCGACTACCGCTCGGTTGAGGTGGAGGAAAAATAGATGAGAATACTTGGAATCGAGAGCTCTTCCCTGGTGGCGTCGGTGGCCCTGGTGACCGACGACGTGCTGACCGCGGAGTATACAATGAATTTCAAGAAAACCCACTCCCAGACGCTTCTTCCCATGCTGGACGAGATCGCGAACATGCTGGAGCTGGATCTGAATACCATCGACGCCATCGCGGTGGCCGCCGGGCCGGGCTCATTCACGGGCCTGCGCATCGGTTCCGCCACGGGAAAGGGGCTGGGGCTGGCGCTTAAGAAGCCTCTGATCCACATCCCGACGGTGGACGCCATGGCCTACAATTTATACGGCTGTCCCGATCTCATCTGCCCGATCATGGACGCCAGAAGAAACCAGGTGTATACCGGCCTTTACCGCTTCCGCCGGGAGCTTGAGACCGTGAAGGAGCAGACGCCCATGGATATGGGGGAGCTCATCGGGGAGCTGAACGCGCGCGGGGAGAGAGTGATCTTTCTCGGCGACGGCGTACCCGTCTACCGGGCCATGATCGAGGAGAAAATGACGGCGGAGTACGATTTTGCCCCGCCGCACGTGAACCGTCAGCGCGCCGCCAGCGTGGCGGCCCTGGGCGCCGTTTACTTCGCGCAGGGGAAAACCGAGTCCGCCGCCGAGCACGTGCCGGACTATCTGAGAAAATCCCAGGCTGAGCGGGAGCTGGACGCCGCCCGCGCCGATAAAGAGAAGATGCAGGCGCTGGCCAGCGGCCACGTGCCGGAGGAGATTTCTCTGAATGTGAGCGCGAAAAAGGAGATAAACTCATGATCCGGCCCGCATCGCGCGCCGATCTTACTGCGATCGCAGCCATCGAGGCGGAGAGCTTTTCCGAGCCCTGGAGTCTTGCGCTCCTGGAAGACAGCTTTGAAAACCCGCTGGACTATTTCTGGGTCGTTACCGACGAAGCAGCCGGCGGCATCTGCGGCTACATGAATGTCCGCGTCATCGCGGGCGAGGGCGAGCTCATGCGCATCGCGGTGCGTCCCGGCTTCAGACGGCGCGGATACGCGAAGAAACTTATGGATGCGCTGGCCCGTTTTTCCATGGAGGAAACGCTTTCGGCGGTGACGCTGGAGGTGCGCGCGGGCAACGCGGCGGCCATAAGCCTTTATAAATCCTACGGTTTTAAGGCTGAGGCCATACGAAAGGCGTATTACCGCAGTCCGGTGGAAGACGCCGTCATCATGTGGAACCGGAGTATTTGAAACATTTACCACTTAAATATGCTCCCCCGAACAAGTATAATATAGATAACTGGCGGGGGTGACCCCTCCGGCAGATTCGGAGAGACGGAAAGGTGAGGAAAATGAGAAAATACAAAGGCGGACAGCTGGATTGTGTGATTTGTAACTGCTGTGGAAAGAAACTGGTGGTGAAGGACGGCATTCTCCGCGAGGGGGCCGTTTCCTTTGAACACTGCTGGGACTATTTTTCAGAAAAGGACGGGGAGATTCACCGCTTCGATCTCTGTGAGGAGTGCTACGACGCTGTGATTTCACAGTTTGCCATTCCCGCGGAGGTGGAGGAAAACACGGAGCTTCTTTAAAACGGGGCGCTCCTGTGGGGCCCGGGCATTTCGTGACCCCGGGGCGGCCCCGCTTGCATCCCCCGCTTCTTTGTGATATGATTTCCCCGGCAGAAAAGATAGAGATGAAATGAGGAAATAACATGCTGGATGTTTGTTTGCTGGGGACAGGAGGAATGATGCCTCTGCCCTACCGGTGGCTGACGGCGCTGATGACCCGCTGCGGCGGCAGCGACCTGTTAATCGACTGCGGGGAGGGAACCCAGATTGCATTAAAGGAGAAGGGATGGAGCCCGAAACCCATCGACACCATCTGCTTCACCCACTATCACGCAGACCATATCAGCGGGCTTCCGGGCCTGCTTCTGACCATGGGAAACGCAGAGCGCACGGAGCCGCTGACTCTGGTGGGGCCGAGGGGACTGGAGCGGGTGGTGAGCGCCCTGCGCACCATCGCGCCGGAGCTTCCGTTCCCCTTGCGCTTTATTGAGCTTACGGAGCCCCGGGAGCAGTTAAAACTGGGGCCCTACGTGATCGACGCCTACCGCGTCAACCACAACGTAGTCTGCTACGGCTATGCCATTTCCATCCCGAGAACCGGCCGCTTTGATGTGGAGCGCGCCCGGGCCATGGAGATCCCGCAGAAGCTGTGGAGCCGTCTGCAGAAAGGGGAAACCATTTCAGAAAATGGGCGTACCTATACGCCGGATATGGTCCTGGGGCCTGCGCGCCGCGGGCTGAAAGTCGTCTACTGCACCGACACCCGCCCGGTCCCGGTGATCGCGGAGTACGCGAAGGGGGCGGATCTCTTTATCTGCGAGGGCATGTACGGCGAGGACGGCAAGGAGGCCAAGGCCCGCGAGTATAAGCATATGACCTTCTGCGAGGCGGCGGGGCTGGCAAAGACGGCGAACCCGAAGGAAATGTGGCTGACGCACTACAGCCCGTCCCTCACGAGGCCCGAGGAGTTTATCGATAAAGCCAGGGCCATTTTCCCGAGAACCTACCCGGGAAAGGACGGAAAGACGGCGGAGCTTGAGTTTGACGAGGAGTAGGGGACAAGGAGTGACCATGAAAAAACATACAGTTGACGAGGACGTGCTGATTCTGGCGATTGAGAGTTCCTGCGACGAGACGGCGGCGGCGGTGGTGAAAAACGGCCGCCAGGTGCTTTCCAACATCATTTCCTCGCAGATCGACCTGCACACGCTGTACGGCGGTGTGGTGCCGGAGATTGCGTCCAGAAAACACATAGAGAGAATAAACCAGGTGATTGAAAGTGCCTTAAAGGAGGCGGGAGTCACTCTGGAAGAGATCGACGCCGTGGCCGTGACCTACGGGCCCGGCCTGGTGGGGGCTCTTTTAGTGGGCGTGGCGGAGGCCAAGGCCATCGCCTACGCGGCGAAGAAGCCCCTGGTGGGCGTGCACCATATTGAGGGGCACGTTTCTGCAAACTTTATAGAAAATCCCGATCTGGAGCCGCCGTTTGTCTGCCTGATCGTGTCCGGCGGGCACACCCATCTGGTGATTGTGAAAGACTACGGCGAGTTTGAGATCATCGGGCGCACCAGGGACGACGCGGCCGGCGAGGCCTTCGACAAGGTGGCCCGCGCCGTGGGCCTGGGCTATCCCGGCGGCCCGAAGGTGGACAAGGCCGCCAGAGAGGGAAATCCCCATGCAATAGAGTTCCCGCGGGCAAAGGTGGCGGATGCCCCCTACGATTTCAGCTTCAGCGGTCTGAAATCCGCGGTGCTCAACTACATTAATCACGCCGACATGAAGGGCGAGTCCATCCATGTCCCGGATCTGGCGGCTTCCTTCCAGAATGCCGTGGTGGAGGTTCTGGTCTCCCACGCCGTGGATGCGGCGAAGGAATACGGCTATGACCGCCTGGCCATCGCCGGCGGCGTCGCTTCGAACTCCGCGCTTCGAGGGAAGATGGAGGAGGCGTGCAGGGAGGCGGGGATTAAGTTTTACCATCCGTCCCCCATTTTCTGTACGGACAATGCGGCCATGATCGGCGTGGCGGCTTACTATGAGTACATCAACGGCACGCGCCACGGCTGGGATTTAAATGCGATCCCCAATCTGAAACTGGGAGAGCGGTAAGGAAAGCGGGAGAGAAGAATGGCGGAGAGAAACGCTGAGAAAAGAAGAACAGAGGAAAGAAGAATAACGGAAAGCATAGAAGGGGAGAAAAACGGAAAACGGACAAATCCGGATCCGCATGACCGGCCCGCCAGCCGTGTCGGCGCCGTGGTTCTGGCGGCCGGCCGCGGAAAACGGATGCAGAGCAGGGTTCCCAAGCAGTATATGGAGCTTTGCGGGAAACCTCTGATTTTTTATGCCCTCAAAGCCTTCGAGGACAGCCCGCAGATCGACGAGATTGTGCTGATCACCGGCCCCGGCGAAACGGAGCAGGTGCGCGCGGAGATCGTGGAGCGGTTCGGTTTCTATAAGGTGAGCTGTGTGGCTGAGGGCGGGGCGGAGCGCTACCACTCGGTCTACGAGGGGCTTAAATGCCTGGAGGGCGCGGACTATGTGCTGATTCACGATGGAGCCAGGCCGTTGGTGGACGAGGGAATCATTTCCCGCTGCGTGTCCGGCGCGGCGGCGTGGGACGCCTGTGTGGCGGCCATGCCGGTGAAGGATACCATCAAGGTGGCGGATGCGGACGGATTTTCCGCAGATACCCCCGACCGGAGTATCCTGTGGGGCGTGCAGACGCCGCAGGCATTTTCTTATCCGCTGATCCGCGAAGCCTACGACCGGCTGTTTGAGGCGGAGGAGAACCAGAGAGGCATCACCGACGACGCCATGGTGGCGGAGAAGCTTCTGGGCACGAAGGTGAAGCTGGTGGAGGGCGCTTACTATAATATGAAAGTGACGACGCCGGAGGACATTCTGGTGGCGGCGGCACTCATGGAGGCGGGAAGAGATGCTATTGATTGAGGTCCCGGCGGGATTGCTGGCATGGGCGTTCCCCATTCTGGGGATGAAAAAGATTATAAAGAGCCCGGCTGCTGCGGTATTTTTGAGTATGGTGTCCGGTGCGGTCTGCGTGCTGGCCGTCCTGAAAGACATTGAGATGCGGGCAGTGGGCGGAGATTACCCGGGGATATTGGATACCATCGGAGCGGATATCTTTGGGGTCGCCGTGATGTCCGCAGTGGCGATTTTGCTGGATACAGCGCTGGTTTTTCAGATTTCAAAAAAAATTTAAAAATACCCTTGACAGAAAAAGGTAATAATGCTAGAATAACTGAGTCGCTGACAAACAGCGACTTTCGTTTGCAAAAAAAGTGGTTATGTACCAGCCTTCAACAAGAAGCTTTGAAAGTAAATAAAAAAACGCTTGACAGAGTTTGAAGTTTACTGTAGAATAGAAAAGCAACTTTGGAGAGGTATCGAAGTGGTCATAACGAGGCGGTCTTGAAAACCGTTTGTCCGCAAGGGCGCGTGGGTTCGAATCCCACCCTCTCCGCTCAACGGTTGATCCGCAGATTATATATAGAAGCAATCAGCTCACTGATGCAGAAGTACCCAAGTGGCTGAAGGGGCTCCCCTGGAAAGGGAGTAGGTCGTTAGTAGCGGCGCGAGGGTTCAAATCCCTCCTTCTGCGTTCGTCTTCAAGAGAAGACAAAGAACCTTGATAACTGAACAATAAGACAACCCTGAAAATTCTAAAAAGAGAA
>ERZ894229.1238-NODE-1238-length-11986-cov-6.89649_pt1 | contig 11986 bp, 10 predicted proteins | sample MGYA00380295_ERZ894229 | MGnify/ENA primary metagenome ERZ894229 (study PRJEB32331, sample SAMN06328479) | human gut metagenome | biome: human gut microbiome; feature: stool | host: Homo sapiens | collected 2014-09-17 ... | reverse complement strand
ATATTTTATTATTAAAGAATTTATATTTTTATAAAATAACTAGATTTAATGTTTATAGTAAAACATTAAAAAAATATAAATCTAAGCATACTAAAAAAGACAATCACATCAATTTAACTGAGTTATTGTCTTTCTATTTATAAACATAATTAAATTTTAATCATCTTTATGTAACCATTTAGAAAATAATTCTAAACCTATTTTAATATCTTTACTGTTGTTTGCAAAGCCAAACCGTAAATGATATTCCTGCTTAAAACAAGCTCCTGGTACAAAAAAGACTCCAGTATCTTTTTGTAATTCAATACAAAGCTCTTTTGATTTTATCGGTAATTTATACTTTAAAAAGGCAATTGTTCCAACCTTAGGTACAACACAATCAACCAATGGCTCTTTTTCTAACCAATCGATTAAAATTTGTCTATTAGTTTCAATGATTTTTCTACTTCTTTTTAAAATCTTATCATAATTTTCAACTACGATCGTAGCTAAATAATCATTAATATAACCAGTAGAAATAATATGATAATCACGTCGATCATTAATCATTTTAATAATCTCACAATTAGCTTTTATCCACCCTATTCTAAGGCCTGCATATGAAGTGATTTTTGATAAACTACTAGTTGCAATACCTAAATCATACAAATCACTAATCGACACTTCATCTTCACCTAACCCTTGGTATACCTCATCACAAAGAATATATAATTGATGAGCTTTAGCAATTTCAATTAACTCCAATAAAAATTCTTTTGAAAACATTGTACTTGTAGGGTTATTTGGATTAACTAAACAAATCATCTTTGTATTGTCTTTAATTGCTCGTTTAAAATCATCAAGATCTGGTAACCAATCATTTTCTTCTTTTAATTCAACCAAACTTGTTTCTACTCCAAATGATTCTGGAAAAGAATACATCTGTTGATAAGTTGGCGTTATTGAAATAAGATGATCACCTTTTTCAAGCAAACTAATTAACACTAATTCATTAGCATTAATGCACCCATGACTAATTGCAATATTATCTAAATCACCTGTTTTATATAACTTTGCAATAGCCTTACGTAACCTTTTACTTCCTTCTATTGGACCATAGTCCAATTTGGTATTCAATAAATCATTAATTACTGCATCTTTATCCTCGACCATTTCCAATAAATCATTAATATTCATTGAATCAACACATGTTTCAGCAAGATTATAACGATAATCTTTTTCATGTTCGGTCATCCAAGCTTCAACATCAAAAAAATCAATTTTCATTAATGCATCACCTTACTAAGGAATTCTTTGGCTCTTGAAGTTTTAGGATTGGTAAAAAATTCTTTTGAATCAGTTTCTTCAACAATTTTACCTTCTTCTAAAAAAACTACTCGATTCGCCACTGTTCTAGCAAAGCCCATTTCATGAGTCACTACAACCATCGTCATTCCTTCTTTAGCTAATTCTTGCATAACTTCTAATACTTCAATAACCATTTCTGGATCTAACGCACTAGTTGGTTCATCGAACAACATAATTTCAGGATTCATACATAAACTTCGAGCAATTGCAACACGTTGTTTTTGCCCTCCTGACAATTTATTTGGATAAACATCTTTTTTATCTAACAAACCAACACGTTCTAAATATTTACAAGCAATTTGTATAGCTTCTTCTTTTGATTTATTCATCACATTAATCGGTGCTAATGTTAAATTTTCTAAAACTGTCATATTAGGAAATAAATTAAAGTGTTGGAACACAAAACCCATTTTACTTTTTAAACGAGTATAATTTTCTTTATTCTTTTCATCAAACAATTCACCATTAACATAAATTTTTCCACTTTCTGGTTTTTCAAGTCCATTAATACATCTTAAAACTGTACTTTTACCAGAACCCGATGGCCCAATTAAACAGACAATTTCACCTTTTTTTATTTCTAAAGAAACGTCATTAACTGCCTTTAAACTATTAAATTCTTTAACAATATGTTCTACTTTAATCACTTACAGCCAACTTCCTTTCTATCTTTTTAGCAATATATGAAATAGTCAATGTCATAGCTAAATAATATAATCCCGCTAAACAATAAGGTGACATAAATTCATAATATTGATTTCCAATTACCTTTGCAGAATTCATTAATTCTACTGCTCCAATTACACTAATTAAAGAAGAATCTTTAATTAAAGTAATAAATTCACTTACAAGTGGTGGAACAATTCTTTTAAAAGCTTGAGGTAAAATAACAAATCTCATTGTTTGCCATCTTGAAAGTCCTAATGTCTGACAAGCTTCCCATTGACCTTTATCAACACCATTAATTCCACTTCTAATCAATTCTGTAGTATAAGCACCACTATTGATACTCATCGCCACAACCCCAATTAAATAATAATTCATTCTAAATACATTTCCTGTAATTTCAGTAATAATAATTGGGACTACATTGAAAATAATCATAATCTGTAATAACATAGGCGTTCCACGAATTACTTCGACATACACATTAGCTATTGCTCTTAAAATTTTATTGTTTGAAATTTTTGCAGAAGCACCTAATACCCCAAATACAAAACCAATTAAAAGGGACAGAGCTGCGATTCCAAGTGATGTCATTGCCCCTTTTAAAAGAAATAATAAGTTTTCTGGGGTAAAGATACTGTTGAATGCACTAAACATATCTATCCCTACCTTTTTTTAATTTTCTAATTGTTTTAAACCGTATTTTTCACATAAAGTTTTGTAATCATCGCTAGCTAAAAACTTATCAATACATTTATTGATCATATCGATCATTTCATCATTACCTTCTTTAGCGATAATATAATTTTTTTCATCCAATAATGATTCATCTAACATTACAAAACCTTGTTCTTTTACATAATTTTGTGCAACTGCTAAATCAACAACAACTGCATCATATTGCTTACTAGTTAAAGAACTAAAAATTTCTTGAACATTAGTTACCGAAACAACATTTGCATCTTTAATTTCCTTAGCTGCTTTTTCACCAGTTGAACCACTTTGTGCTGCAACAGTTTTACCTTCTAAATCTTTAACTGTTTTAATATCTGAATCTTTATCAACAACGGCCACTTGAGCTGTAGCTGTATATGGTTTTGACCAAGCTACTTTTCTAGATTTATCATAAGTAAATCCAGATACACCAATATCAACTTGTCCTCCTTGAACTTGAGAAACAATATTTTCAAAACTCATACTATGCCATACAAATTTATATGTTGTATCTCCATCATTTAAATATTCTGGAAATAATGCAATCATGTCAGCATCAAATCCAACAATTGTCTTACCATCTGTATCTAAAGATTCATATGGTGGATAATCTGGTGATACAGCTATATTAATTTCTTTTACATTTCCTTCTTCACTAGCCTTTTCTTCACCACCACATGCTACAAGTGTAAACACCATGATTCCTGCTAATAATAACTTAAAACATTTCTTCATTTTTTTCACCCTTTCCTAATTTTTGCAAAATAAAAAGTCTCCTGGCATTTGCCAAGAGACGAATTATCCGCGGTACCACTCTTATTGATATAAAGATTTATATCCCCTCTTGTCTGTAAAGTAGACTTACTTACTGCCCTACTAAGTTCAAGCAATCCTCTACAAAGTGCGGTTCATCTAATTTTGTTTACTGATCTTCCACCACCATCAGCTCGCTAAAAAACGCCATCAAACTACTCTCTTTATCAACGAGTTTCCAATATTTATCTATATTATATAAAAATTTATTTCATTGTCAATAATTTTTTAACTATTTTACTTTTAGAAATTTATGATTAAATTTGTCAATTTGCCCACAAATCTTTTCAAGGGGCGGATTAAGAGCTTGCATCTGCTTTAAAACATCATCTAATTGTTCATTAGTCTGCTCAATAACATTTATTCTTTCTTCATGTTTTTTTAGATTCAAACGTTTTTTTTCACTGCTATAAACCAAGAAAAAACATCCTAAAACTAACAAACTAAAAATTCCTAAAACCATCAATATTCCACTTATCATTTTGCATCACCATAAATAGTATAACACATTTAAATAATATCTAAATCATTAAATTATAAAAAATGACTAAAACCATACAATTGTTCCATAATATAAATGAGGTGAAAAAATATGCCATATATAAATAATGTATATGCAAGACAAGTATTAGACTCTCGTGGATTTCCAACAATTCAAGTTGAAGTAACAACTGAAAGTGGTTTTTGTGGTAGTGCAATTGTCCCTAGTGGTGCATCAACAGGTAAATACGAAGCTTTAGAATTACGTGATAATGATGAAAGTCGTTATTTAGGTAAAAGTGTATTTAAAGCTGTAAACAATATCAATGATACAATCAACAAGCTATTAAAACAAAAAAATGTTTTATCACAACGAGAAATTGATATGACTATGATTCGCTATGATAATAGTGAAAATAAATCTAAATTAGGTGCTAACGCTACACTTGTAGTATCTTTAGCTGTAGCTAATTGTGCTGCTAATTATTTAGATATCCCTCTTTATCGTTATTTAGGTACTCCAAATACCAGAGTTTTGCCAACTCCAATGATTAATATTATCAATGGTGGAAGTCATGCCGATAATTCATTGGATTTTCAAGAATTTATGATTATGCCTATTAGTGCAAATTCATTTTATCAGGCAATGGAGATGGCAACTAATGTTTTCCATACCTTAAAAGCAATTTTAAAAAGAGCCAATTTAGCAACATCTGTTGGTGATGAAGGAGGTTTTGCTCCTAATTTAAATAGTAATGAAGAAGCATTAGAATTAATTATTAAAGCTATTAATGAATGTCATTTACAACCTGGCAAAGACATCGCTATTGCTTTAGATGTTGCAGCTAGTGAATTGTACCATAATGGTATATATACAATTAATAATCAAGATTATTCAACTAAAGAATTAATTGCATATTATGAAAAACTTATTTCTAAATATCCAATTATTTCAATTGAAGATGGACTTGATCAAGAAGATTATAGTGGTTGGCGTGAATTAACTAATAAACTAGGTGATAAAATTCAACTAGTTGGTGATGATTTATTTGTAACTAATACTAAACGATTACAACGAGGTATTGATGAGCACTATAGTAATAGTATTTTAATTAAACTAAATCAAATTGGTACTTTAAGCGAAACCTTAGATTGTATCGAACTTGCGACTAAAAACAAGATTACACCAATTATATCTCATCGCTCTGGAGAAAGCGAAGATACATTTATTGCCGATCTAGCAGTAGCTTTAAATATTGGACAAATCAAAACTGGTTCAATGTCTAGAAGTGAACGTATTTGTAAATATAATCGTTTATTAAAAATCGAAGATGACTTAGCAGGTTTTTCTTGTTATCAAGGTAAAATAAAAAAGAACTAGAAACATCCTAGTTCTTTGTTTTTTTGATTAGTACAAATATAAAAATTATTAATATTAATAGTAAAACAAATGGTAAATATCGCTCAATCATAATATCATTTTTAGAAGATTTAACAACTTTTGATTCTTGATGTACTGCACTATTTTCATCTTTTTTATACTCATCTTCTCTAACACAGTAGACAACATATCGTTGATAATTTCTACGATAAGGATGACAAGTAATCAAAGTAATCATATCTTTACCTTCTTGAATCAATATTTTTTCACTTTCTGAAGGTAAAATTATTTGAATATCACTAACAATATATTTAAGCTCTTGCCAATAATTATTAATCGTTACTTCATCACCAATTTGTAAATTCTCAATATCTCTAAAAAACGGTACCCCACGATATCCGCGATGACCAGCTAAAACACTGTTTGTATTTTTTCCCCCAATTGGTAAAGAAGTATTTGCGAGAACTGTAATTCCTTTTGCCATATTTTCTTTAGATGCTCCTAAATAAACCGGCATCTCAAGATTCATCTTAGGAATAGATATAGTTGCAAAAACATCATTTTTAAAATCATAATCACCAATTACAAAATCTTTTTGATCAAAAGTCCAAGCATCACTAATATCATTTTGCCCATCTTTATACAATTTATTATTGTAATCTTCCATCATCTCAAACAACAAATCATGTGTATCAAAGTTTTTTTCCTCTTTCAAAACTTCAAAACTTTCTATTTCCTTTTTAGCATCATTATTTACCATCCAAGAATTAACATATGGAAACAAGAAAAAACACAAACCTGCTAAAAAACCAATACCAACAAGCACCATCAGAATTTTTCTAACCATTACTTTTACCTCCGCAATACCCTTTTAACCCTTTTTAATACGACAATAAAAATAATAATTAATACAATAATTCCAATCCCACTTACAATCGATTTAATATATTCTTTAAACCATACATCATTATTAGCTTTTTTACTCTCTTGTTTTTCTAAATCTGGATCATATTCAACTCTATGACCTCTAACCAATAAACGATGACTATTAATCCCATAAGGTGTACATGTAACTAAAGTCACATAATCTTGCCCTGGAACAATCTTTAAATCATTAGTTTCATCAGGTTTAACCACATTTATTTTATCAACTTCATAAGCTAATACATCATCTAATACATGAATATAAAATAAATCACCTTTTTTTAAATCCGCTAAATTAGTAAACAATTCCGCTGTAGATAACCCTGAATGAGCTGATAAAACTGCGTGTGTATCAACGCCACCAACTGGAAAAGATGTACCTACTAAATGTCCTACACCCTTTAACATGTGTTCACTATCAGTACCATGATAAATTGGCAAATTAACATCGATCTTTGGAATATTGATATATGCCATTACCCCATCATCAGTATAATTTAAAATATCATAATACGCATCATCAGCCATGTCAATAGCACTTGGATCAAAGGGATCAGTCAAAACAATTGTCTGATTTAACTTACGATTATAAGCATTGGCTAATTCTAACTCTTTTGCAATTTGTTTCGTATCAATTTCCTTAATATCTTCAGTATAATCATTGATAACTTGTATTTGGTTTCTTCTAGAATAGATATTACTAATTAATGGATATAAGCTAATTATTAAACCAATACAAAAACCTACTATTAATATTATTCTAACTACATTTTTTTTCATAGTACCTCTTTATCAAATAAAGAACTACTAATGTAGTTCTTTATATTTTAGTTTTCTTTTTTTCTTAATTTAACAAACGCTGTAGCCATACCTGCCATGATTAAAATACCACCAACAGCAAACATCCAAGTACCAGCGCCACCTGTTCTAGGTAAGTTAAATCCTTTAGGGTTGACAATTGTTGTTACAGCCACAGATCCATCACCTATTTCAACATCTCCAAGAACTTCAGTAGGTAATTCAGTCTTTTCATCTCCTGTTGTTAAAATATATTTTACATCAGTAACTGCTTCTTTACCATCTTCATCAACACCTATTGTTTCAACAACATCTAATTGCATTTGACCATCTGGGATAATATATCCGTTAGGAGCTTTTGTTTCTACTAATGCATATGTTCCAGCTTCAAAACCAATTAAATAAGCAATACCATTTTCATCTGTAATAGCTGTTTTACCATCATTACTATTTATCACTAGTTGACCATTTTCATATTTATAAGTAACTAAAGGATCTCTTCCTTCATAATCACCATCAGGATCAGGTGCACCTGCATATAATTGGAACTCAGCACCGTTTAGTTTATTTTTATCAGGGTCAACTTTATTAATTTTTAAACCATAAACATAAGTTTTTGTTTTGTCTCCTGGTTTAGAAGTATCCCATGTTTTATTGTTGTTAGTATATTCAAGATCAACTTGGTTATGGTTAGGGTTACCCTCAACTCCAATTACAGCATCTTCATTAATTCTTACGCTATAATTAAGTTGTAATGAATAATAATTAATTATTTCTGAATAAACAAAATTAATAGTCATGACTTTATTTTCGCCATTTTCACTTGCACTATATGAAATTGTATAATCTTCACCTTCTACTAATCTTACAGGTTCACTTTCAGGATTTAAATCATCTACTGTAATTACTACTTCTTTTTTATTTTCTGCAACATCTGGTAATAACGCTGCAAAATCTAATCCTTTACTTAAACTATCGGTAATAATATATTTAACACTAGCTAAATCTGTAGAAGCATCATAATGAGGAATGTCAGCATCCACTTGATAATCAAGAATATCTCCTACATTATTTGTACTTACATTTTCTTTGTTACCATCTTCATCAAGAATGCTTTTATCAACATTTACCGGTTCATCTTTTGGTGTAATTGTTAAATCAAAATTCCAAAATAATTTATTACCTTCAGCTGTATTAACATCAACATATGGTAATGGTACTAACATTGATTTAGAAGATACACTAGCAGATGAACTTATAGTTCCAGTTTCAATAACGATATAAAATCCAAGTCCTAAATCACTAGCAGTTGCTTTAGCACCTTCACCCTCTGCATCAGGACATTGAATTGTAGCAATAGGGTTTATATCATCATTAGAATCATCATTATTATTAGAATCATCAATAAAAGCTTGTACATCACTTGTGAAATTTGATGTCAACTCAGTAATTGGATCAGTTACACCAATTAAATTACCTTCATCATCATAATTATTAATATTTAATTGGTTAGGCATAGCTGCAATTTTTTCCAAAGAATAAGCTTTACCCTCACCAATTAAATCAGTAAAATTACTATTTACTGTATAATTATAAACATTTTGCCCTTTTTTTCCAACAGCATCTAAAATTTTATAAATGCTGAAAGTAGATCCACGCTTTGTAATTGTTATAGATCCAGTTGTTTCATTTAAATCAATTTCAGGGTTATCCTTTGGATCAACTTTATCAGATGCCCCTGCAGGCAATGTTAAAGCAAATCCAACTAGAAAAACCAACATTAAACTAAAAATCTTCTTAATCGCTTTCATCGTCTTTTTACCTCTCCTTAAAATTAAAATAGTTTAACCCTTTTCTATTTTTCTTGTCTTTTTTAATAATATAACTGTTATTCCCATGATTACAATTCCAATTGCAGCAATTCTTGCCGTTATGCCAGCTCCAGTTTTTGGAAGATTGAAACCAACTTTATTAGAAATTGTAAATGTAATTGTTTTAGAATCAGATGAGAATGTGTTTTCAACACCATTTAAATCTTTACTTAGATATTCAAACGGTAGTTTGAACACGACTTCCTCTGTAATTATTTCATAGCCCGGTGGGGCTGTGAGTTCCTTAATCTTGTATTCACCTTCACTTAGCTTTTCAAAGAAAGCTAAACCATGTTCATTAGTAATAGAAGTCTGGATTGGTTCACTACTCCATTCTCCATTTGCTTCTTTTTTAAATAAACCAAACTCTGCTCCAACCAGTTTTTCATTTGTTTCAGCATCGATTTTGATTACTTTTATATTATAAGTTTCATTAACAATTGTATAACCGTCGTCTTGATTTCCAATTAAATCACTATTATCATCAGTTGAATCGACAACAATTTCAAAAGTATTGTTAATTGCATCTACAGTCAAAATCCATGTTGTTTCAGTTGGTAAATAACCATCCGGAACAGTAGTTTCTTTCATTTTATATTTTCCCGTATTTAATTTTGTAAATCTAACTTTTCCTTCACTATCACTAATAGCTTCGTTAGTCCAGCTACATCCCTCATCTGTTAAATATTTAGGATCATCAGTATGAGGATCCGTGCAGTTTGTATAACCACCATTTTTATCCTTACATTTTTCAGTATGCTTATGCATACATTCTAATTTAAAGGTTGCCCCTGGTAGTGATGATAAGTTCAAATCACCATTTTCATCAAAGTCTCGACTAGCTTTATCAAATTCAACATCCATCGTTGGTCTAGGATCTGAAGTCTGGAGTTCTTTGTTATGAGTAAAATGCGCATTTATTGTTACTTGTCCATCAATAATCCCTGGATTTTCTTCATTACCTTTATTAGAATTAATCCAGTCAGTTACCCATTTTGCAGCTTCTTCAGGCGAAGCAAACGGGGTATTAGCATCTGGCCCAGTAACATTTAGCGTAATAAATTTTTGCCTTTCACGATCAAAATATGTAAGTTCAATATTTTCTAACTTATAATTAGGATCAGCAGCATAATCTGGATCAACATTTATACTTACTTCAACATCATTAGAATAACGATCAATATAAACAGTATTTGGATCTTCTTCAATATCTCCAACATTTATATTTAAATCTTTATCTCCACCAGTTACACTAATAGTTGTTTTATCAGCAGTAATATTAAAGAAAATTGGATTTTCATTGATCAAGAACCCCTCTGGTGCTTCAAATTCTTTTAAATAATATTCACCGACTCCTAAATTATCATCAACATAAAACTCACCATTTTCATCAGTAATATATATTTTATCAGAAACTAATTCATCATTTTCATAATCTTGATCATCGTCGTTATAATATAAATGATACTTAGCCCCAACAACCTTTTTACCACTATTATCACTAGTAGCAGATTTTGTTACTTTAACATTTGTTTTAAAAGTTTTATTGGCAACGACTGGCATATAGATACGTGACATAAAATTTGTTCCATATGCAAATGGTTCTCGAGCATAATGAATACTTCCTCCTCCACCATATTGAATATATTGATAAAATTCAATTAAACTATCATCAGGAATACCTAAAATTGCAACAACTCTACCACTATGTTTAATATTATCAACTTCAAATATATCATTATCAAATGCATCATAGTTTATCGCAATATCATCATTTACCGTAGTAGTTTCTTCAACAATTGTTGTTACATATGGTTTTTTTGAAAATTTTACTCGAGTATCATCTTTATAAATTTCTGGGGTATCCACTTTTAAATCTACCGACCAATCTACAGCATCCGTTTTAATTGCATTTAAATAATAACCTTCAAACGATGCTGCATTTTCTTCACCAATATGAATATAAATTTGCCCAACACATTCTTTATAATTTGAAATTGGATTTCCTGTTAAATCAATATGTACATTATCTCTCTTTCCATTACGATACCATTCACGGGCTTCTACTTCTGTAATACCAGCAATTCGCGTAATATATTCGATTGATAAAGGCCTTAGATCACCTATTTCATTTTTTATACTTGAAGTTGGTGCATTGGGATGATTTCCCAAATCAATTGATGTTGCATTTTTCAGCCACTCAATACCATAAATACTTTTAATTCCTCGATTAGCAGCATCAATAGCGCCTTCGTATTCTCCTAGTATCTGCCTTACATCTTTAGTTTCATCACCAAAGTAATTAGCTGATGCAAAGGAATCATATATTGCCGTTGCAAAATTCTTATCCTCAATCCCTGCTTCCATAATTTGATTTACACCATTATCCTTATCAACGTTATCAATTGGTCCTTGAGGAATATTAGCATCTGCAGAAGACATAACTGTAATTACTGAAAACACTAAAATCACTGCTAATTGCAAAATAAATAACTTTTTGATTCTATGCATTTTATCACCTCCTTTTTTCTAAATATTCTTCATAAATATCCAATTAGAGATAAATAGCCTAAGAAGTAATTCAGTCTACATGAATCATAGCTTATTTATCAAATCCAAAGATAAATTACATCCTGGCAACATAAGTATATCACCTTACCTAAAGTAAGTAGATGTTTTTACTTAAAAACAAAAAAAATACACTTAAAACATGTAACTTTAATCAAATATCACCCTTGAACATATATCCTATGATTAAATAGTATCCTAAAATTTTTATAAAAAAAAATTAATTATTAATTTCACTTCTATAGAAAAAATCAACTAAGTATGGTAAACTGTCAAACGAAATATATTGATAAACGTTTAATAGAGGGGAAATATTCTATGTATAAAGTTATTTTATATAGTGACGAAAAACAGACTATTGAAGAAATTTTTAATCAGCATATGCCATATATTACTAAAAACTATTTTAAAATAATTACAATAT
>ERZ894229.1233-NODE-1233-length-12046-cov-14.3254_pt1 | contig 12046 bp, 10 predicted proteins | sample MGYA00380295_ERZ894229 | MGnify/ENA primary metagenome ERZ894229 (study PRJEB32331, sample SAMN06328479) | human gut metagenome | biome: human gut microbiome; feature: stool | host: Homo sapiens | collected 2014-09-17 ... | reverse complement strand
CCGGTATCATATCCCGCATAGGAGCGGATCTGCTTCAGAAAAGCCTGAAAGTCTGCCTCTTCCGGAAACGCATAGGTGTAAGCCTCGCTCCCTACATACCCGGCATAACAAGAGAAGATCTGATATTTCAGCACCTTCCCCGGCACATACAGATAAAAGTAAGGAGATGCTTCCCACAGAGCCTCATCCTGATAACGGGAAAGAGTTCCAAACATGCTGCCGTTTTTCATATTATGGCCATAGATGATCGTATTCTGGTCCGTGAAATCCGGCTGGTTATGGCAGTCCACAAAGATACTGCCGCTGCTGTTGTACTCCCCGGTAAAAAGGTGATGCAGATAATAAGCATTATCTGTTCCCTGCACCACCGGATAACTGATAGAGAGGCAGGGAATCTCGATCCAGCCGATCACGTCCGGATTCACAGCCTGCAGGCCCTCAAAATCAATCCGCAGATATCCGTCCGGTTCCGCACCGGGTTCTTCCCCGTCTGGCTTTGGTGTATCTTCCGGCTCCTCCACAAATGAGGCAAGTTCCTCATAGGATTCTTTGCCCTTTTGGTACTCCCCGTAGATTCCACGCAGCTTCCAGGCAGAAAAAATCAATGCGCCGACTGCAAGAAGGATTCCTGCCAGCAGCACCACCTTTTCTCCTTTTTTCATAGTTCTGATTTCGCTCCTTTCTCTGTTGGCAAAGGGGCTGACTGTGCAGCCCTCCTTGCGTAATAATAATCATCGATGCCTTTGATTTCGCCCTTCCAGTTGCCTTGCGCATCCTGATCCCAGACCATACGGCTGACCGGCAGGGATAATTCCTGACAGATCCCGTAGACTTTTCCACAGGCGTTCTGTATGATTCGCCGCTTTTCCGCCTTATACCTGCAGTAATCCGGCGTTCCCTTTTCTGTACAAAGGTTACATTTATGATAATGGCCGTCACAATCCGTTTTCAGTTTCTTATCCATATCAAACGCCTCGTACAGACATTTCATCTGTCTCTGCTGAAACTCTTCCAGGACAGGCCGCAGGCTCCGGTACATATTTACACCAGCCAGACAGATAAACGTGTGCCCGGACAGGTAATGAGCAATCGAGCCTTTCAGTCCGCCCTCGGTCAGATAAACTTTTTCTGTATCCAGATCTCCGATCACATGGACCGGGCTCCCGGAAGATACCCCATTTGGATAGCCCGCACTGGAAAACCAGAGATATTTGTTGTTATCCCTGGGGTGGTCCAGACGGATCTGACACGCCTGGATCTTCCCGTCCATGGACTCCACAGGAACCAGGAAACCGGAGTTCTTCGTCTTGAAGTTCAGCGTCCAGCGTTCTTCCGTATCCCTGTAAAATCCCGGTACACCTTCCAACACGCAGCCGCTCTCCTGAAGCGTCTCCGCAATCTTATGCAGCCCGTACATCGGAACACTCCGGTAGCGCCGTTCTTTTATCTGCTCGATTGTAAGACCCCGTGAGATTAAGTTTTCCCTATGTACACTGTAAAGGGGAAGGCGATCCAGTAATTCCGTATAGGTACGATGCCGTTCATCCAACGACGCCAGCTTTGACTGCACAGGTTCTTCCTTTTCTTCCTGTACCCTTACTTGACGCACCTGCCGGTATTCCCCTTTATTCAATGCCTCCCGGATCTCCCGGTTTGCCTCAGAAAGTGTTACATGATGCAATTCCGCATAGAGTTTGAGCATCCCGCCGGATATATCGCAACGGTTGCAACGGAATACGTTTTTTGCCGGATTGATGTTAAGTCTCCCTTTGGTATCACCGCAGAAGGGGCAGTCATAGTAATTTCCCCGGCGCTTATGGAGCCGCAGGAGATGGACCACATCTAATATGTCATAATCAAAATCAGGCCCGTCATACATCCATGCCTGTCCTCCTTTCTCCCGCAGCCTTTTTGCAGACTGCGGGTATGATATGTCCGATTGATTATCCTGCCAGCGGAAGTGCCTGGTTTAAAAGTACCCTGGCTGCCGCCGGGATCAGGTTGTTATGCCCCCGGTAGCTGGTTGCGAAATAATCCAGGCTGGAGGGACTTTCCACTGCCACCTGTCCCATGGACTTACCGCTGAATTTTCCTTTGCCACCAATGACCACTGCTTTCGCCTGTTCATAGGTCATGCGCTTCACCAGCTCCTCCACAGGAAGGTTTCCATCCAGAGGAGTGTTCTTCACAGGTGCAGGCTGTCGCATCGGCTGTACAGACGCTCCCATCATATTTCCCTGCGCCTGTGCCTGATGATAAAATTGGTTCATCATGCTCTGGCTGGGGCTGGATTCTGCCGTACTTCCCGGATACACCATATTTCCTGCAGGCGTATTCCCTGCATAGTGATTCTGGCTATTGTAGCCCGGCTGTCCGGCAGAAACCGGCTGCCCTCCATAAGAGGGAGCACCTGCGGCAGCTTCCGGATACTGCATTGGTACGGGGATCCCCGCATCCACCTGCGCCGGATCGTTGCTTTCTCCTACGTCCGCAAACTGGACGCCATAACCCGCATCAGAGAGCGCACGTCCCACGGCGGCAGTCTCTGCCATCTCCAGGAACTTGTCTCCAAACTTTGGATCCTCTGAGCGGAATTTCATGGAAAACGCATTGGCAATGTAATTCTCCGGTGCATCCGTGTAGTTCAGATAGATCTTTGCCTCCGCCAGCGCCACGTTCTCATTAAACCAGACAATATGACTGGAGATCCGCCCCAAAGGATTCGCCAGACGGAACCAGAGTTTCCGGTATTTCACATCCAGATAAAGCTGGTCCTCCTGATCCTCCTGTTTGATCGTCCGGGCAAATTCCAGAGGTTCAAATCCCTCCACCCGGTTCAAAGCCGCCACTGCCTGATTTTTCTGATACAGTAATTCGTTCATACATCTGCTCCTTTCACAAACAGGGCAGGATATCCCTCTACATAAGGAATAGCCTGCCTTTCTTCATAAGTGGAAATTATTTTTATACCGCAAGCCGAAGCTGTTTCGGCTCACGCTCATTCAGGTATTGATAATAGTAACGGGTGATCCGCTCCCCAAGAGCTGTATTGCGCCTGCCGGCATCGTCCGTATGGACTGCCTGGCAGACTGCGTTCCATTGCCCCACCAGATACACCTTTTTCTTTGCACGGGTAATGCCTGTGTACAGGATATTCCGCTTCAGCATCATATAAAAGGCTCTCACCCAGGGGATGATGACAATATCGCACTCGGATCCCTGGGACTTGTGTATGGTAATGGCATTGGCGTGTTCGATCATCTCCAGATCTTCCGTCTCGTAGGTCACGACACGTCCATCCGGAAATTCGATCACCGTTTTTACGGTTCCTTCCTCATCCGTATAAAAATCCGTAATCCTTCCCAGGTCCCCATTACTGGCCATCAACGTATTCTTGTTCTGAAGCACCTTATCCCCTTCCCGGTAGGTCTGTCCTCCTGCGGACAGTTCCTTTTTCCCAGGACTTGGCGGATTGATCAGGTCCTCCAGGCTCCGGTTCAGCTCGTTAGCGCCGTTTACCGTCTTTACCCGATAGGGTGTCAAAATCTGCACATGGTCCAGGCCGTTCCTTGCGGCCTCTTCCTGGTAAAGCTGGCGTACCATGGCTGCTGTCTCATCTGCCGAATTGCAGGAGATAAACTGGAAATCATCTCCAAACCCAAAATCCGTCCGGTTTGCCAACATTTTACGGGCATTTAAGTGGATGTTGCTGGTCTTTCCCTGGCGGAATACCAGATCCAGCACCGTCACAGGGATCAGCCCGCAGCCGATCAACTGCCGGAACACATCACCGGCTCCCACAGAAGGGAGCTGATCTACGTCGCCTACCAGCAGGATACGGGAGGCAGGCTTTACCCTGCGGAAAAATTCATATCCCAAATGCATATCTACCATGGATACTTCATCCAGATTCAGAAATCCGGCTTCCAGGTATTCTACTGCGTCTTCATAATCGGCAAAGTCACCCAGAAGCCCCAGAGCCATGTGCATCGTTGAGGCGTCTTCATGCCCGGTGCTTTCCGCCATCCGGCGTGCCGCACGCCCCGTAGGAGCCATGAGCTGTACCTGTGATCGGCAGACAATGGCATGGATATAAAGGATGATCTTTAACACGGTGGTCTTTCCGGTTCCAGGCCCGCCGGTAATAATGCTGATCTGGTTTCGGAACACCATGCGCACTGCCTGTTTCTGCTTCTCTGACAGGGTAATCGCCAGGGCAGTCTGGGCCTGCGCCAATTCCTTTTCGATGTCATACGCCTCGCCCTGATCCAACAAACGCCGGGCGATCATGGAAGCGGTCTGGTTTTCTTCCTCATACTGCTTCTTCACATACACCCGCTCGCCGTCTACCACAATGCTTTCCTGCATGACCAGCCGGTAGAGTACCCGCTGGATGTCTGTTTCTGTCACTGCCTGATGCGGGAGATCCTGGTTTAGCATGGCATATGCCCGCTGGATCAGCTCCGGGCGCTCCAGATACAGATGTCCCTCCTCCTTCATGGCAGACTCCATGAGATGGGAGAGGCAGCCTGAAATCCGCATGGGATCATTGAGCGCCTTGCAATTCTGCCGTCCAATGGCATCCACCGTTAAAAAGCCAAACCCTTTCACAGCACAGAGCTGATAAGGTCTGTGGCGGACAATCTCCACGGACTCATTGCGAAACCGCTGGAGGATCAGGTTCACCTTTTTAGGTGTTACCTTATAGGGTGCCAGGAACGTCATGAGTTCCCGGAACACCTTGTTCTTTCCGTAGGATTCCACGATCCCCTTCAGCTTTTTCTTGGAAATTCCTTTTACCTTCAGAAGCTCCTGGGGATGTTCCTCCATGATTTCCAGTGTATTAAGGCCAAATTCTTTGTAAATGGCCTCTGCAACTTTTGCCCCTACACCCTTTACAGAGCCGCAGGAGAGGTAGCCTAAGATCCCCTCCTTCGTGCGCGGCACGATCTCCATGAAATTTTCCACCTGATACTGCAGGCCGTGGCTGGACTTTTCCCACTGTCCTTCCATCTCAATCTCGATCTGGTCAGACTGGGGCAGGTCAAAGCCTATGGCGATAAACCCGATCACTTTCTGGCCCTGTAAGTATTTGTCTCTGGCAGCAAGCGGTACAGAAGCATCCTTCGTCGTAAACACCGCAATGGTGTATCCATTCTCCTCATTCAGAAATATGGTTTTCCGGTATCTGCACCGCATATTCGATCTCCTTCCAATTTTTTATCTTCCGTAACTGAAACGGATCCCGGCCTCCTTTGAGCCAGTACACCTCCTTCCCGGTATCATGGGCATAACGGATTTCTCCTTCCATGCCGGAAGAAATCCTCTCTCCACAGATAATCAGCACATCACAGAAGTCTAAAAGCTGTTTCCCAATGGAAAGCGCCAGCTTCCGTTCCTCTGGTATGGTGTCATCCAGCATCAGTGGCAGATAGGCATGGGAGGCATATGTACGGCAGTGGAATACCTGGCTGACCGTATCCAGATACGCCTTCGCAAGCCCCATGTTAAACATTCGTTCTTCCCGGGTTTTTGCAGACAACGGAGAGCAGATATACGCTCTTTTTCCTTTTAACATCACGCCGCCTCCTTCTTTAACCGGAAGATCCGGTTTTCTGTTTCTGTAGCATACTCTTTGAAAATATCCGGATGCTGCATTTTCAGCTTTTCAAGATTTTCTTTCCCGATCATCGTCCTGCGTGTCGGGTTAAAGGTAATCTTGTAACGGTTGGTTCCGTCTTCCAGAAAGGCCTTGCATCCCTGTCCCATCAGCTCCACAAAGGGAACACTGATCGCACGCTGTTCTGCGTCAATTTCCTTCTTGCGCTTCTCCAAACGAGATTTTTCATCTGATAAAGCAAGATACTTTTCCAGGCTTCTGGAATCCAGCGTTGTGATCGGGATTTCCGGGATCGACTTATCAGCATAGCCGCTGTAACGGCGGATGCTGGCAAGCACCAGATCCGGTTTTCCCACCAACGGCGGTTCCACCTTCTTCTCTACAAATTCACGCCAGAAATATCCTTCCTGCTCGATGATATCCTGCTCTTCCATGAGATCACGCTCCAGAGAACGGTATACAAAGTCGTTCTCGTTATTTCCCCACAGACACGCAATAAATGCATGACTGATGTTCACCACCGACATATAGTGCCGCACCTGATAGACATAGTGCTCCGGGATTTTCCCGTCATCCCACTTCTCTTTGGCGTTATAATTACAGGTTTTGCACTCCAGTATGGCAAAGCTGCCATCCGGCATACGCACAAAGAAATCAATATCGGCAAGCATAAACGGGTAAAGCGGATGCCGGAACATGATCCGCACGGGAAACACCTCCAGGCCGGTTTTCTTAGAGAAAATCTCCGCTACCAGATCCTCCAGTCGGTGTCCAAATTCCTTGGCAACCCAGTTGGCTTCAGGTTCCTCAATCACCGGGGTAACGCCGATCTTGTCATAGTAAAGATCACGGCTGGTAACAAAAGGCGAGATTCCCATGATAGCGGCCACATCACTGCCTCCGATACCCAAACGGCGGAATGCGAGCCATTGCTCTCTGGAGAGGGTACTGATATCCACGACCTGTTCCGGTTCATAATCCATTTGTAACATCTGTTTCATAAGCTCCTCCTTAACACTTAATGGCGCCATATACATCAAATTCCTTCCAGTCCATGGCAAGGGCCCTGGTCAGGTTTTCCTCCATCCGCAAAAGCTGGCTGCCGGTAACTCCCTGGCAGGCGGCATAGAAGGGTGCCTCGTTCATGGCATAGTAAAGGTCATGGGCCGTACAGGTCTGTTCCCCGTTCTGTGCCACGTACATCTCCACCACTTCATTACGGATCGCCGCCTTGATTTTCAGCTTTTTCATCAGTAACCTTAAGCAGTTCACCGGGTTATGGATCTCGATTTCCAGAAGCGCTGCCAAACGCTCTGTGGCATCCTTGTATCTTGCATACACTTCTTTCAAATTGTTGCGGTAATCCAGGATCGTGCTGTGGTTCCTGTGCGCCAGAGTGATCGGGCTTCCCAGGCTGAGCGTACGGTTGTTCCCGTCTGTCAGCAGCATAGGATACAGATTGACACCGCTGGCTGCAACATCAGAAGTGGTCAGGCGCAGCGCCGGCGTAAGATTCTTCCTGCTTACTCCGTACCGGTCCAGTGCATCCCTGTAGGTATCCAGAAGCTCCTGGTTCCCGGAAAGCGTCCACATGGCACTCATGACGGAATGGTCATAGGTTCCGGAGCCTTCCAGATAAGCGCTTCCCTTGAAATTCGTGTGCAGATATTCACTGGTCATCTCAAAGATTGCTTTCATGTCCAGTACGCTGTAATCATGGGCGTCTCCCCCGTGGACTGCAGAGACTTTTCCATCCGCAATCTTGATGAGGCATTCCCCTTTCGCTGCTTTCAGGCAGCAATTCACAACCTTTGCATAGGTTGCCAGATCCAGCTTTCGCAGACCGTCCCCGCCAATACCGGCACGTCCTAAGATTGTCTGGATCGCACAGTTCCGGACCGGATATGCCTCGCCTCGTACCTTCAGTACAAGCCGGGTGTGCTTTTCCGTATCCTTCAGGATCTCCTCCATCTCTTCATCTCCGTTCTCCAGGTTGCCCGCCTCTTTTTCAAGCGGCACCAGCCGGAGGGCACGGATGGGCTTGCGGATCCACTCTGAGGCTTTCCCTCTTCTTGAAAGAAAATCAAGCATCTCCTCCGCCGTGGCAAATGTCTTTTCAAAACCATCTGCGTAAACCATTGTTTCATTCATTGTTTCTTCCACCTTTCTTTAAAATATTTTTCCATAAACAGCCGAAGCTGATTGTGGCAGGCCACACACATACACAAAAATCCGGCAGAAACATTTTCTTCCGGATAAACGGCAACAAAAAAGGATGAGCAGAGAAACCTCTTGTTTTCTCCATTCATCCTTTTCTAATCTGGTTCTTCACCGATAAAACAAAAAAAGTGCCACACAGCCATTTCAGGCATACGGTGACACTTCACTACAAACATAAACAACTTATGCCGGGAAAAGCTCCTGCTTTTCCTCTTCATGTACGGGATTTCTCAAAATCCCAAAACATGATCCCCCGCCGGGGAACGCATAAAAAAGAACTATATCAGTATAGTAGCACAGGATATAGGTGCTGTCAATTTGTTTTATACTATATATGGTATTCAATAACGGTGTAAATATCCTATTTTGTGGTTTTTGTTTCCTCCTCGCCGACAAACGTGATCTGTCTTGCCATAAATTCCTCACAGCTTGTCAGAGTTTTTCCATGCTTCTTCTGCTCCTCACTGGCATTTTGATTACATCGTTCTTCAAAGATACATCCCTCACAGTTATTTGCCAGCGCCCTACGGACCCATTTCAATTCTTCCTGCGTACCTATGATTTTCATTAAAAACACCTCATTAACATCATACCCTAAAACAGCAGTTCTATCACATTTTTTTGCAATCAGGTATATAGCAGTAAATTCCGGTTATATTCCGTAATATGAGCATTTATATAGTGAATAACTCTATTTTATTCCGTAATTTGCCGGAAGTAAATAGTTTAAAATCGAAGGAAGATGTAGGAAGAGAGGTGGATGACATGGAGAAAAAATTTATCGGTGACAGGATTACCGAACTGCGGATAAAAAAGAATGTATCCGAATATCAGATGAGCCTGGATCTCGGCAAAAACAAAAGTTACATCCAGTCCATTTCTTCCGGGCGCTCCCTGCCTACCATGGAGAACTTCCTGGAAATCTGCGAATATCTGGAAGTAACTCCCTGCCAGTTCTTCGATACAGCTCTTCACAATCTTCCTCTATACGAAAAAGCGGCTGACTTATTAAAGCAGCTCGACGATGAGGATATGATCGCTGTAATCAGTATACTACATCGGCTCGCTGCCAGACATAAATAATTTTCAGAGGCTGTCCACACGGACAGCTTTTTTTCTATTTTTTTACACATTCTGCATTTTCTCCCCTATTTCCCTTACAAATGGCAAAATAGAGTACCTTGAAAATTTCACACCCTCCCGGAAGAGGGATACGGGTGCCTGCAGATAGTGCAGCATGATGCGTGCCTGCAGGCTTTAAGATTGCATAGCAACGCCGAAGACGCGGCTTGGGAAGGCGCAGGAACTGGCTTCTGGAAGAGAAACATTAAATAATGATCATCAGGGAGGTATCAATACGAAAAAATCTGAGACATACGCATCCGTGTTTAAAAACTATCCGGATGTCGTTACTGTAGAACAAATGAGTGAAATGTTAGGTATCAGCACGAAGACTGCCTATAAACTTTTGAAAGAGAATAAAATCAAACATTTTATGATCGGCAGGATTTATAAGATACCGAAATATTACATTCTTACATATCTGGAAATTCTTGACCAGAAAAACAGCAACCCGTGAATTCTGCAACAGGTACTGCCAATTTTGTGCCAGAGTGGTATAATATCAATGCCAATATGTGAAAGTTGACTGTTACCCTGTAAAGGAGGTTTGATTAATGGTAGCAGGTCATCTTCGAAAACAGAATGGCATTTACCAGATGATATTATGTTACAAGGACACAAATAATAAGCGATGCAGCAAGTCTATCAGCACCGGGCTTCCGATAAAAGGAAATAAAACAAAAGCGGAAGCGCTTCTGGAGCAGACAAGGAAAGAATTTATACCGCCGATATGGAACAAGGATACATATGTCCATATATATATTTCTCAATGGCTGAAATTTGCTCCACTTGAGGCGATTGAATTTTCCCAGTACAAGCTGCACATTGCTCAGTGGATCGTACCGTATTTTAAAGAGCAGGTCCTCACTATTGAGCAACTTTCCGTACAGGATTTGGAACAATACTTTTTATTTCTCAGAAAAGCAGATAATCCGCAAATGGCAAGTACCCGGCAGCTTATTTCTAGCAGCCACCATATTTTACTGATGGCTTTCAGCCATGCAGTCAACTGCGGTTGGATCGAGCAAAACCCATTAACTTCGATTAATCCGGAGACTGGGAAGGGAGAAATCCTGTTTGCAGATTTTATTTTGAAATGGCTGACAGTTGTCAAGTACCAGGTGCAGGATACAACCTATGCCGGATACCGCACTAATGTAGTAAAAAGAATTGAGCCATATTTCCGTGAGAAAGGCTACACGTTAAATGAGCTTTCAGACAATCCGGAGTACATTCAGGAATATTATACCTATGAGCTGGAAAAACGGCATGTAAAGCCAAATACCGTCATCAGACGCCATGCTAATATCCACAGCAGCCTTGAGTATGCAGTCCAACTGAAACTGCTGAAGGATAATCCTGCTAATCGGGTAAGCAGACCGGAAGAAAATACTTACGAGGCAAAATATTACTCGGTGGAAGAAATGATGCAGTTATTTAAAGCTGCACATGGTGATCCGCTGGAAATATGCATCTTCTTGGCGGCATTTTACGGTATGCGTCGTAGTGAAGCATTAGGCGTCCGGTGGTCCAGCATTGATCTGGTAAACAAAACGATTACTGTGAACCATGTAGTCACAGATGTTTACATTGACGGACATTGCCAGCGTGTAATGAAAGATAGAACAAAATCGAAGTCAAGCACTCGTACACTGCCACTGGTTCCTCAATTTGAGCAAGCCTTGAAATATGTTTATCAGAAACAGCATTATGAGCAATATGTATGTGGTGATTCCTACTGCAAAGAATATCTGGATTACGTCAATAAGAATGAGACTGGCGAGCTTTTGAAACCAGGATACGTGTCAGATCATTTCCAGCTTATTTTAAAAAAGAATGGTCTGCGTAAAATTCGGTTTCATGATCTACGTCATAGTTGTGCTTCATTGCTGTATTCTGCTGGCGAAGACCTAAAGGCTATTCAAAAATGGTTAGGGCATAGCACAATTTCTACTACAGCGAATATTTATACGCATTTTGATTACAACAAGAAAATCAAGACGGCAAATGCAATGTCCGAAACCTTGCCGACAAATATTTTACCGGGCATTGAAGCTCACTAAAAAGAAAAAAGACTAAAACAGGATGTCTTAGTCTCTTTTACTTAATGCCGGTGGCCGGACTCGAACCGGCACGGAAATTACTCTCCGAAGGATTTTAAGTCCTTTGCGTCTGCCAATTCCGCCACACCGGCAAATATGTGTACATCTAATCCATGAAAACCACCTCAAAAAATGGAGGGATGTTTTGGAGGGATGCAAACACATTTGCAAAATATGAAGTTTTAAATTCCTTGATTTTTCAAGGAAAATCCGCCACAGCTTAACAATCCATCCACTGGATTTTAAGTCCTGTGCGTCTGCCAGTTCCGCCACTGCGGCACAACAATTATTATAAAATTGTTAATGGGGCCTATAGGGCTCGAACCTATGACCCTCTGCTTGTAAGGCAGATGCTCTCCCAGCTGAGCTAAGATTCCATATTCAAATATTCTGTTTTCACAGAAACGACCCAGATCGGACTCGAACCGACGACCTTCGCCGTGACAGGGCGACGCTCTAACCAACTGAGCCACTGGGCCAGATATTTTATTAATAATGGACCTTCGGGGACTCGAACCCAGGACCGACCGGTTATGAGCCGGTTGCTCTAACCAACTGAGCTAAAGGTCCAAAAAGCCGATGATCGGACTCGAACCGATAACCTGCTGATTACAAATCAGCTGCTCTGCCAATTGAGCCACATCGGCATATCAAATGACTCCGACGGGAATCGAACCCGTGTTACCGCCGTGAAAGGGCGATGTCTTAACCGCTTGACCACGGAGCCAAAAAACTCCCCCTGTTGGACTCGAACCAACGACAACTCGGTTAACAGCCGAGTGCTCTACCGACTGAGCTAAGGAGGAATATTTATAAATAAGATATATTTTCATATACCTTCAAAACTGCATATAAGAAATATTATCCATGCCTACCGACCTTCTTTGGTCATGCCCTCGACCGATTAGTAGCAGTCAGCTCCATACATTACTGCACTTCCACCTCTGCCCTATCTACCTCGTCGTCTTCAAGGGGTCTTACT
>ERZ894229.1231-NODE-1231-length-12074-cov-10.9902_pt1 | contig 12074 bp, 12 predicted proteins | sample MGYA00380295_ERZ894229 | MGnify/ENA primary metagenome ERZ894229 (study PRJEB32331, sample SAMN06328479) | human gut metagenome | biome: human gut microbiome; feature: stool | host: Homo sapiens | collected 2014-09-17 ... | reverse complement strand
CATGGAGAATACGTCCGAGAGTTCCCTGAACCAGTTCTGATACCATGCAACCCGGTCAATACTGTAAGTCAGATCCCATGACATATTCTGCACAATACCAAATATTGCGTTCATCAGAGCCATAAACATACCTGTGCTCAATGCTCCGTTTAAAGTCAGCGGGATCATAACTGTCAGTGCAGCGGCAGATACAACAATAACGGCCATGCTGCCCGCCTTCATTTTTACAAACCATTTTAACCGGATTCCAGTCGTGTATTTCCGTGCCTCTTCATACTGCTGCTGGAAACGTTCCCTGTATTCTCTGTGATAGCCGAACAGAGTCCTTTCGTCCACATACTCCCTGCCTTTCAGCATTTCATGATAATATTCATTCAGCCTGTTTACCTTTGTCACATCAGCCTGAGCGTCATAGTCTTCCTTTCCGCTCTTCATTGATATGCAAAAGCAGGGAATGGAAACCGCCAGGATGACTAATGCCAGCCACCAGACCTGTGTGAAAAGAATCACCAGGACACCTGCAGCCTTTAATATCAGTTCCAGTAACCGAAGAAGTCCTCCATATGCTTCCCGAACCCGTCCTTCCGCATTCCTGTTAACACGGGAGATTTTATCCCGCACGCCTCCATCTTCCATGGCTTCGTATTTCAGCCGGCTGATCTTTTCCACAAGCCGCGGCTTAAAGGCAGCTCTCAGCTGCATTTCCATGTGCTGCTCCAGAAGTCCTGCAATACTTTTGGAAATCCAGCTGAAGGCCACCAGAGCGACAAGAACAAAGATAAGAAACAGCAGACCGCCGTCATTACGGGCGCCAGCCGTTCCTGCTGCAGTTACCTGATCGATAAATGCGGCAACCGCAAGCGTCTGCAGCGCGGGAACCAGCGCCAGCAAAAGCTTCAGCAGGGAATAAACGCCCGCCGCTGCCGAATCCACCTGAAATACAATTTTTACTGCATCAAGTACGTTTCCTTTTCTCATCTGAATTTTCCCGCCAATGTCTCCTCCTCTTAACGCTATCTCATTCTGCAGTCATTTCCCTGCTTCAACCGTACAGGTTGCCCCCCAGTTTTTCAGAATCCTGATTCTGGAAAATCCTGCCTCCTTTAAAATCTCCATCTCATGTTCCGCAGTCAGTGGCGTGTCATAATGATAAAAGCCATCGTCCGAAAGATTCTGCTCCCGTTTCATCCGTTCGAGTGTACAAAAATATTCCCTTTCCTGCTCCTCCGACTCCGCGAAGTAATCGGTCAGAATGAAGAATCCTTTCTCCTTCAGAGACCGGCACAGCCTCCGATACAGCGGCAGCTTCTGTTCCTGTGTGAAATGGTGCAGGGATTCCACCGATACAGCGGCGTCATAGGCTTTTTCAGGAAGCGGGACATCAAAATAAGAGCCAGGAATCAGACGCAGCCTTCCATCCGCACATCGATCCGGGAATTTATCCGCCAGCGCCCCCAGCATTGCCTCCGAAAGATCGATTCCCGTCACACGGGCCTCCGGATTGCGGAGAAAATACGCTTCCAGCTCCAGCCCGGTTCCACACCCCAGATCCAGAACCTCACAGCCTTTATTTCCGGGAAGCAGCGCAGCGGTATAAGGATAAAACTCCCGCGCGCCCTCAATTCCGGAAAGCATGTGTTCCTCATATTCCTCCAGCCTGTTTTCAAAAAAAAGATCCATTTTTTCCAGCATAATCGTTTCTCCTGTTCCAGTCTGACTGCCAACTTATGACAGACGGCTTCTTATTTTCCAGTATAACAGAGATTGTTTTCGTCCACAGCCTTAAAAACGGAACAGAAAAAAGTTCAAGAAGTCAAAAACCGACACAGCCGTTAAGCCGTATCGGTTTCCTCAGTTATCTTTCTTTTTTCTTCTGTCACGATCCTCTGTATGCTTTTTACGGAGAGAAAATACTTCTCCGCCAGTTCGTCCATTCTCGTACCGGACCGGTAATCCCGGTAGATCCTCCGGTTTCGTTCACTGGTTTCCTTCCGGCATCCGGTCGTCTCTCCCCAGCTTTTCCGTTTTCCTTCTCTGCGGGGGATGTAGATATATTCTCCGTCCACATACTGCTGAATCAGAGCCACCACCTCGGGCGGCAGGATCGTTTCCGCTTTTCTGTAGCCCATAAAGCCCTCCTAAGTATTTTTCTGTTTTAGGATGAGCAAAGGCTATTGTATTTTCTTCTCTCTGCAATAGCCCCTGCGCTATGCAGAAAAGATATCAGTAGTCATACAATGAAGTCCCCTTTCTTTTCCAAACACATCTCCGTTTTCACTCTCTGGTAACAAGCATAACAGGATTTTCCTTTTCTGTAAAGAACCAATGATGGCAGCCGGATGATATGTCACCCCGTTCCCCCAAGGTCTTCAAGGTAAATGCAAAGACCCGTCTGAGCGGTAACGCTGATCTTGCTCTTCAGCGTCATGCCTTCCGGCAGCCGGATTTTGCCGGTTTCCACCAGCGTTTTCACTTTTCCGCCGGATATGCCCAGTTCTCCGGCCAGAAGTCTGCCGAATCGTATGGGAAGGCCATATTCGTTCCGGATTCGGATGACGATGACGGCTGCCTGGTCCGATATCCGGTGCGGCTCCTGCATAAGTTCCTCTCGCCCGCTTTTTTCAACCTCATATTCCAGGGTCTCCCACAGCGCCTCCACCCTGTTTTGATTCATGAGAAAATTACTGCATGCGGCGCGGAGCGCCTCTTCCTCATCATTTTCCTGATATTTCAGCAGTTTTTCTTCTGAAAGCTTTCCTGATTCCACCCGCTCCAGGATTTCCATGTTCCAGCTCTTTCCACACTGCATGCAGTGGTAAATCAGCCATACATCCAGTCTGTTTCCATTGGCATTGACCCGGAATCTGCCGGTACTCTCATAGCGGTCTTTCCCGCAGCCGGGGCATTGTCTTCTTACAGCCGGTGGCTTCACCGGCTTTATCATCCATATCTCGCTCTTTTGCATCCGTGCTCCCCTTCTCGTCAGGACATTTCATGGATCCATTTTCTCGAATCGGAAAGCGGAAGCCAGGATGAATCAGCGATATTCTGTTTTCACCGCATAGCTTCCGCTACGCGCAAAAGGGTTCCATTTTCATAATAAATATCCTCCTTCTTCAACGACTTCTCCAGTATAAGAAAAAAACTCCCCGTACGCACCCTCAAATACTAACCAGAAAAATGTTTGCGGCAGATACGGCAGCGCCTGCCGATTCCCAAATAATGGAATCTGTGTTAAACTGGGATGAATCCGAAGCGAGGCAGAAATGCTGTCAGCAGGTGGAACAGGGACAGCCCTGCAGACGCCGGGCATGGAGGTATTTATGGAAAAACAGTTTTCATTCGACGCAGTCATTCAGAAGGTACCGGACCAAAACGGCGCCTATGTGGAAATTCCCTTCGATGTGAAGGAAACCTTTGGCAAAGGCCGCGTTCCGGTTCATGCCACCTTTGACGGAGAGCCCTACGACGGCCAGCTGGTCAAAATGGGAACCCCCTGTCATATCATCGGCATCCGCAAGGATATTCGTGCCAAAATCGGCAAACAGCCGGGAGATACGGTCCATGTCACGCTTGTGGAGCGCACGCCCGTCCCGGCGGCCTTCCGCACTGTGGATGAATATCTGGCCGGTTTTGACGGGGAGGCCAGAGAGCGCATGGAAAAGCTCCGCAGCCTGATTCTGAGCTGTTCTCCCAAGATCACGGAAAAAATATCCTGGGGAATGCCCACTTATGTGCTTCACGGCAATCTGGTGCATTTTGCAGGTCAAAAGCAGCACATCGGCTTTTACCCCGCCCCGGAAGCCATCGAAGCCTTTGCGAACCGGATTTCCGGCTATTCCTGTTCCAAAGGCGCCATCCGCTTCCCCTATGACAAACCCATGCCTTATGATCTGATCCGGGAGATCGTTGCATTCAGAGTCCATCAACAGAAAAAAGACCGCTGAACAGGCGTTTTTCCTTTGATTTTGATAAAAGAGAGTTTTGATAAGGAGGGAATAGAAATCGGTCTTCTCCGGACCATTTCAAATTCCCTCTTTTTCCCATTGACAAATACCCCTCATGGGTATATTATGTTTCCAACAAATATACCCCATCTGGGTATTTAAGAATCTTCTGTTTCAGTAACTTTTAAATTTATATAAATACAGCCGTAAAATCATATGCATCATTTTACGGCCCGCCAGGAGTGTACAGACAGCCTCCGCCATGGCAGTCGCAGCTCCGGAAGGGAGATTATCATGAGTCAGAATCAAAGCACGGCTGCATGCGGCCACACACCAGCAGACGCGGCTTCCGACAGCGGCCTGACCTGCGGGAAAGCCTCCTGTCACGCCTGTCATCATAAAAAAACGCCCCGTAGCGAGGCGGAGCTGAAAAGCCTGAAAAACCGGCTGAACCGGATCAGCGGACAGCTTGCCGGCATCAGCCGGATGCTGGACGACAACCGCTACTGCGGAGATATTCTCACGCAGGTCGCAGCCGTGGAAAGCGCACTGCAGTCCTTCGGCTACATTATCCTGAAGGAGCACATGGAAACCTGTGTGGTGGAAGAGGTGCAGAATGGCAACACACAGATTGTGGAAGAAGCCTTCGAGCTGATGCGCAAGCTTAAATAAGCTCGCTTAAATAAGCTCGCTTAAGTAAGCCCGCTGAAAGGATCAGCACGCTGGAATAAAGGAGATTAGTGTGAAAAATAAGCCTGATGGCTTATTTTTACAGCAAAGCGAAGCTTTGCAGCAATTATGTGCCGGAGCGTCACAAATTGCTTTGATGGCAGAAGAGAAATCGCATTCGCGATTTCTCTTCGCCTCGTCGCTTACGCTTCGGAATGGAGATTATTATGAAAACAGAAAAATATAACGTCACCGGCATGACCTGCGCGGCATGCCAGGCAAACGTCACACGCTGTGTCAGTAAGCTGCCTGGCGTGTCCGAGGTCAACGTAAGCCTCCTTGCCAACAACATGACCGTTTCCTATGATGAAACGGCGGTCACGGAAAGCGACATCGTCCAGGCCGTCAGCAAAATCGGCTACGGCGCCTCCCCTGTGGAACGGGCCGACGCACAGGGAACTTCCAGGGGAAAAAGCGGCTTCAGCAAAGAATGGCAGGACCGGCAGGATCGTACCCTGCAGAACCAGAAAGCGATGAAAACCAGACTGGTTTCTTCCATCATCATTCTGATTCCCCTCATGTACATCGCCATGGGACATATGATGGGGCTTCCCGTTCCCGGCATTTTTGTGGGAACGGAAAATACGTTGATTTCGGCGCTCACCCAGCTGCTTCTGACCATTCCGGTGCTTTTCATTAACCGGCACTTTTTCCAGACCGGTTTTAAGGCGCTCATCATGCGGGCCCCGAACATGGACTCCCTGGTGGCCGTCGGTTCTTCCGCTGCCTTTATTTATGGAATTTTCGCTGTATACCGGATGGCCTGGGGGGTCGGCCACAATGACATGGAATTGGTACATCACTATGCCCATCAGCTCTATTTTGAATCCGCCGCCATGATTCTGACGCTGGTGACGGTGGGAAAATATCTGGAAGCCCGCTCCAAATCCAAAACCTCCGACGCGCTGGGCAAGCTGGTGGACCTGGCTCCCAAAACCGCCGTCATCGTCCGGGACGGTGAAGAAGTCACCGTTCCCGCTGAACAGGTCATGGCGGGAGACATCGTGGTCATCCGTCCCGGCATGAGCATTCCCGTGGACGGGGTGATCACGGAGGGAAACGGCTATCTGGACCAATCCGCCATCACCGGGGAAAGCATTCCCGTGGAAAAAGGAGAAGGCGATACGGTCATCTCCGCCACCATCAATAAGAACGGCTCCTTCCGCTTCCGCGCTTCCCGCGTGGGCGACGACACCACCCTGGCGCAGATCATTCGTTTGGTGGATGAGGCGGGCAATACCAAAGCGCCCATCGCCCGGCTTGCGGATAAGGTCAGCGGCGTGTTCGTTCCGGCAGTCATCGTCATCGCCATTCTGACCGCCATCGTCTGGCTCATTGCCGGAGCGGGCTTTGAATTCGCCCTTTCCTGCGCCATCTCCGTGCTCGTCATCTCCTGCCCCTGTGCGCTGGGGCTTGCCACACCCGTGGCCATCATGGTAGGCACCGGAAAGGCGGCCGAATACGGCATCCTCATCAAATCCGCCGAGAGCCTGGAAAACCTGCACTCCATTGACACCATTGTGCTGGATAAAACGGGAACCATCACTTCCGGTCATCCTTCCGTAACGGATGTGATTCTGCTGGACAACCGTTTTGATGAAAAGAGCTTTCGAGAAAACATTTCCCCTGAAAAATGTTTTCTTTCTTTGGCCGCAGCCGCGGAGTCCGGCAGCGAACATCCGCTGGCGCAGGCCGTGGTGGAAAAAGCCAGAGAGGAAGGTCTGCAGATTCCGGCGGCAAAGGATTTTACCGCCGTCTCCGGGCGCGGCATCCGCGCTGCGGTGAACGGCCGCATCTGGCATGCAGGAAATCCTGCTTATATGGAAGAGGTTCTTGCAATTTCCCAGATGCCGGAATATGCTAAGATCAAGGCGGAAATGGACCGTCTCGCCGGCCAGGGCAAGACCCCTCTGCTGTTCTCCTGTACGGAAAACACGGAGGATGCTGCCGGTTCTGCAAACTCCCGAATCATCGGCATCATCGCCGTAGCGGACACCGTGCGTCCTTCCAGCGCGGCCGCCATCAAAGCCTTCCGGGAAATGGGCATCCATGTGGTCATGCTCACCGGCGACAACAAACTGACGGCCTCCGCCATCCAGAAGCAGCTGGGTATCGAGGAAGCCATCTCCGATGTGCTTCCCACCCAGAAGGAAGAAAAGATCCGCGCTCTTCAGGAAAAGGGACATCGGGTGGCCATGGTGGGCGACGGCATCAACGACGCGCCCGCCCTGACCCGCGCCGACATCGGCATCGCCATCGGCGCCGGAACGGATATTGCCATCGACTCCGCCGACGTGGTGCTGATGAAGGATTCCCTCTACGACGTGGTTACCGCGATCCGCTTAAGCCGCAGCGTCATCCGCAACATCCGGATGAACCTGTTCTGGGCCTTCTTCTATAATGTCCTGGGCATCCCGGTGGCCGCAGGCGCTCTCTTCCCGGCCTTCGGCATACGCTTAAGCCCCATGATCGGATCCGCTGCCATGAGTTTAAGCTCCGTCTGCGTGGTAACAAACGCTCTGCGCCTCCGCTTCTTCAAAGCGGAGGCAGCACCTGTGCAGGATATGCCGGACATTCCGGCTTCCCCCATAAATACACAAAACAGCTGCCCCGTGCAGCCCGATCTGAAAGGAGAAAAAGAAATGACAAAAGTGATCTCTGTAGACGGCATGATGTGCGCACATTGCCAGGCGCATGTACAGAAGGCTCTCGCAGCCGTTGACGGCGTATCCGCCGTGGATGTGAGCCTGGAGAATAAGGAAGCGGCCGTAACCCTGTCCAAAGAAGTGGACGATCAGGTGCTCATGGACGCCGTAACCGAAGCGGGATATACTCCCACCGGATGCAGGACGGCATAACGTGTCCGCCCAAATTCACAAACAACGGAATTCGAAAAGAATGAATTCCAGGCGGGCCTTCCAAATCGGAATGCCCGCCCTTCGTTTCAGCCTCCAAGGCCTCCCGGCCCCATCACATTCTGTGCGCTCTTCATCTTCGCTTCCGCCGCCAGAATTTCCATATCCATGTTCGGCGCGCCGCTTTCTGTCTTTACCTGTTCTCCTTCCTTCAGCGTGCGCGCTTTCCTCTTTCCGGAAATCTGCCGCTTATAATCGATACTCCGGATCACGGCAACGGCAAGCGGAATCAGAATCACAACAGCAACCACAATGATCAGCCACAACAAATACCCGCTCATGGAAATCCCCCTTTCCCAAACGATTCAGAAACGCGGCGGTTTCCCGCCCGTTCCGTTTTTCCTGCATTCGGCAATACCGGAAGCTGCTTCCGGTATCTGGTTTCAGCTTACCATACTGCGCTTCCTTCTGCAATCTTTTCTTCCCGTAATATAAATCGTTACTCTTCCTTTCCCTCCGGTTTCTCATACTCCAGGAGGTCCCCCGGCTGACATTCCAGCACCTCACAGATCGCTTCCAGCGTGGAAAAGCGGATTGCCCTGATTTTTCCCGTTTTAATATTGGAGAGATTCACATTGGAAATCCCCACCCTCTCCGCAAGCTCATTTAACGATATTTTCCGGTCCGCCATCACACGGTCCAGTCTCAGAATAATCGGCATCTTTTCCTCCATTCCAAAGCGAAGCAACGCAGACGCAGCATCTCGTCCCGATCCTCACAGCGTTTCATCACTCTCCTGCTGCAGCGCACAGCCCCGTTTATAGATATCGGCCAGCAGCAGAAGCAGCACCGCGAAAAACACTTCCTTCCACTGAATGGGATTTTCAAAAAACAGCTCCCCAAAAACGGCCGTACTGACCGCCACCTGATAAACCAGCTTTCCCAGAAGTCCCATTGCCAGAAAACAGTATCCCATATACCGGATGCTGTCAGCTGCCTTTGGAAGAAAAGGCGTGTGCGCCTTCGCAATGCTTCGCAGAATCCGCATCAGGAAACAGACGATCAGCAGATATGGAACCGTTCTGGTCAGGATTCCGGTCAATGTAACAACGAACAAAAAAATGCCCCCATCCGGTAAAGTCTGATAAAACCGCCCCGGAAATTCCCGGTAGTCCAACATTATGGAACCTCCCCACGGCACCGTCCCCACAAATGCAGAACCAGTGTCCGCCATCTCGATTTTCTCTGGATAAAGCCCACCATAAATGAGAACAGCTCCCGTCCACACCAGGCTCAGACACAGCCCGATTAATAGAACACAGGAAAAAAAGTACACCCAGTTATAATGGGAAACCGTATCGCTGTCCTTTCCCGCAAACAAAACCTTCATTCTGAAATCCCCCTTTCCCTTGCTGCGTTTCTTTTCTTCACCCCCATCATAACATGGATTTTACTTTTTTCAAATATTATTTCATATTTTTCATTATTTTTTTAATGTTATTCATTAAATTCATTTCATCATCTACGGCATCTACGGCCATGTTCATGCTTTCCATTTCCTGAGTGCTCATTCCCGCACCGCGTTTTTCTCCCATACCTGCCTGCTCCTGCCCTCCGTCCGGTACCTTCCCGGCGGCATTCCCATCCTTTTGCTGAAAACATTGGAGAAATAATGTTCATCCACAAAATTCAGCCGGTATGCCACCTCCTTCACGCTCATTCCCGTATTTAGAAGAAGGCGGCAGGCCGTGTCAATCTTTCTTGCCAGCACATAGTCATACGGGCTCTGTCCGTATGTATTTCGAAACACACGGGTGAGCTGGGATGCGGAAAGGCTGGCGATGCGGGCCAGGTCTGAAACCACAATTTTCTCATAAATGTGCGCGTCGATGTATTCCTTCACCTGCAGCGCCGTCTCCGAGACCGCGCTTTTCTCCCGTTCTCCATGAGCCAGCCTGGCGGAAAGCAGGTTATCGGAAAGCTTCAGAAGAATTTCATGAAACAGAAGAACCGCCCTCTCCGCCAGCTCCCGACTGCTTTTTTCACAGGTCCTGCAAATCCGCAGAAACTCCCAGAACTGTGGATATACCGGACAATCCTCAAACACCACCGCACACTCAAGTCCATAACCGGAAACAAGCGCGTCGGCCAGACCTCCGGAGATGTTCATCCAGATTTTTTTCCAGGGCCTGTCCGCATCCGCCCAGTAGCTGTGGTCCTTTCCGGCGGCCAGCAGATAGGCGTCTCCGGCCTTTGGCCGGTACTCCCTTCCGTCCATCACAATGTGTCCCTCCCCGCTGATCACATACTCCATACAATGCAGGGGAGAATGCTCCCTTTCGATATGGTAACGGGGATCCGGATAAGTGATTCCCGTCATTTCAACGGCAAAGCGCTCCTCTCCCGGCATCTGTCCGGGAAGGAATGTAACGATTTCCTCCATTATGCGTGTATTCCTCACTTATATGCGTACTTTTTTCATTTCCTGCCATTGATTATAGCAGTATACTTCAATCATCACAAGCGTTATATGCCGCTTATCAGCGGCGGAAGGAGAGGTTATGACAGCAAACATACCAAGACCGGAACACCCTTTTCCTCAGATGGTAAGGGAAAACTGGATGAACCTGAACGGCACCTGGGATTTTGAGTTTGACTTCGGTGTCAGCGGACTGGAGCGGGGGTATGAAAGGAGAACGGATTTTAAGGGCAAAATCATCGTTCCTTTCTGTCCGGAAAGCGTTTTAAGCGGCATCGGATACACGGATTTTATTCCTGCTGTCTGGTATCACCGCACCTTTTCTCTGACCGAAGAACAGCTTCGAGGCAGAGTGCTCATCCACTTCGGGGCGGTGGACTATGACTGCCGCGTATTTGTAAACGGCAAAGAAGCGGGACGCCACAAGGGCGGTTACGTTTCCTTTGTTTTTGACATCACCGGACTGGTGCGGGCGGGTGAAAATGATCTGACCGTCTACGCGCAGGACGATACCAGAAGCCCCTTGCAGCCCATCGGAAAACAGAGCGACCGCTACGCTTCCTATGCCTGCTCCTATACCAGAACCACAGGCATCTGGCAGACCGTATGGCTGGAGTTCACCCCCGTTTCTTATGTGAAGGCAGTTCAGTATTATCCCAACATTTCGGAAGGAACGCTCACCATCAAGGCGCAGGTGGAGGGAGAAGGCGTGCTGACCGCGTCCGCCTCCTATGAGGGAAAGGACTGCGGAAGCGCTGCAGCGGCCAGCACCTGCGGGAATGTTTTCCTGACTCTGCCCTTAAAGGAACTTCATCTGTGGGAGCCTGGAGCTGGAAGGCTGTATGATCTCACCCTCACCTTTGGCGAAGATCATGTAAACAGCTATTTCGGCATGCGCGAGGTAAAGCTGGACGGATACCGCTTCCTCATCAACGGAAAATCTGTATTCCAGCGCCTGGTTCTGGATCAGGGTTTCTATCCGGACGGCATTTACACCGCCCCTTCCGACGAAGCGCTCCAGAATGACATCCGTCTTTCCATGGCCGCAGGCTTTAACGGCGCGCGTCTGCATCAGAAGGTGTTCGAACCCCGCTTCCTCTATCACTGCGACCGGATGGGATATCTGACCTGGGGAGAAATGGCGAACTGGGGCTTTGATATTTCCTCTTACACAGGCTACGAGGCATTTATTCCGGAATGGATGCAGGCCATCGAGCGGGATTTTAACCATCCTTCCATCATCGGCTGGTGCCCCTTCAACGAGACCTGGGATTACGAAGGCCGCAGGCAGATCGACGGCCTGCTCGCCCTCACCTACCATCTGACGAAGCAGTACGACACCACCCGTCCCTGCATCGATACCAGCGGAAACTTCCATGTGATCACGGACATCTACGATGTGCATGATTACGAGCAGGATCCGGCTGTTTTTGCCGCCTCCTATGAGCCGTTTAAAAACGGGACCGGCCCCTTCCGCGACGCGCACAGCGCAAGACAGCAGTATACGGAGGGCCTTCCCATGTTCGTCAGCGAATACGGCGGCATCAAATGGGCCATGGACGCTTCCGACGAAAAAGCCTGGGGCTATGGCAACGGCCCGAAAACCGAGGAGGAATTCGTGGCCCGCTATAAGGGACTTACGGAAGCCCTTCTTTCCAATCCGAAGATGTTCGGCTTCTGCTATACCCAGCTGACCGATGTGGAGCAGGAACAGAACGGCATCTACACCTATGACAGAAAAGAAAAGGTGGATGTGAAGCTTTTCCATGACATCAACGTTCAGAAAGCTGCGATTGAGGATTGACAGATTTCCCAAAGGGTGGTATAGTTCTTTTCACACCAAAATCCCGTGAGGGAGTAGCAAGCGTAGGAATACGTAGCAAGTCAACATCGTGGCCGCGCTAAGCGGTCTGGCTTGTTTTAAACTGCGAGACTCATGTATAACCGAAAGGCTTACGTGAGTCTCTTTTTATATTTTTTATCAGCTCCGGATATGGCCTGACGGTTATATCCGGATTTTTTATACGATAGGAAATTTCATTTCCTATCGTATAAAAACCTCCG
>ERZ894229.1223-NODE-1223-length-12170-cov-11.424_pt1 | contig 12170 bp, 20 predicted proteins | sample MGYA00380295_ERZ894229 | MGnify/ENA primary metagenome ERZ894229 (study PRJEB32331, sample SAMN06328479) | human gut metagenome | biome: human gut microbiome; feature: stool | host: Homo sapiens | collected 2014-09-17 ... | reverse complement strand
AGAAGCAGACAGACGGCTTTGGAAAGCTCCGTTAGTATCTCAACTATTCCCATTCCTGTGGGCAGAACCGCACCATGCGGACGTATCATTATTCTGTGATAGCAGGTTATGGCAAAGCGACCATTCCACAAGTCGCTCTCGGATCACTGCGTGGGTCGCTCGCTTTCTTGTCGGAAAGGTCATGGCGTACAGTCCCCGTGGCTCGCTGTATCACAAACGTATCTTTCTGCTTTATTAAGTTGTCAAAGAACAATCGGCGAAAGCCGTAGGCTTCCATGTATAAAAGCAGGAGCAGGGCAGGAAAGAGGGGGGATTTAACCAATCACGCCCTGCTGGTATCTGCTTATTCTTCTTCGGTTTCTATATCTATATCAATCTCAAAGTCTAAAATCATTTTGATTAAGGCTTCTCGAATACGTCCCTTTAATTCCATATCAACAACAATATAGACGTTGCCGTATTCATCATATAAAGGACGTAAACAACACTTTGATATGTACGGGTCATAGAATGCCAGTAATTTCTCAATCGCAGTTTCATCCCCGTCCATAGCTGATGAAATCAAATAATAAGACGGGTGCTTGTACTTTTTCTTCATTTCTATTTCTTCTCCTTTAGTATCTCTTTCATAGTTTCTAGGGCACGGTGTCTGTGTTTGAACACAGCCCCTCTGGTATAATTCATAATATCTGCAATCTCTGTATCACTCATTTCCAAGAAGTAATACATCAATACATTGTTACGTTTTTTTTCGGGTAGCTGTTTGAGAGCTTCTGCAAGTTCATCATCAAGGACTTTAATATCTATGCCACACACATTAAAAATTGTGTAGTTTGTTTCGTAGTCGTCCCATGTTGCCAGACTTTCTACCGTAATGTCTGGTAATTCGCTAAAAGATATTTCCTTGTTTTTTCTTCGTTTTAATTCTTTACGGTAGTTCCAGATAATACCTTTGACAATTTTTTTCAGCTTACATTCAAACTGACACTGAATTGTTTTTTGGAAGTCAGACGGTTTCATAATCTCACCTCCTTTCCAGCTATGAATTGAAAAGTGTTTATCCCTCTTTCCGCACCATATCTGTACAGCAAGGTGTGATTTGCTTCCAAAAAAATGAAAATAATTAAAAAAACTTTTCGGGTATTAAAAAAGCCCGCACAAAATATAAATTTTGTACGAGCTACTGGTATAGCGTATTTAATTGTAAATAGTATGCTGTTAAATTGGGCTTGAATATACTGAATTGTACATAAAGCGTTTCATACGGCAAGCCCCCTTTACAACATTTAAACCTTAACCTTTGTCTTTTTGGTAATCGTATGAATATATTCCTCTGGTGTTGGGCGCTTATTTCCAAAGTATCGTTTAAAATTTGCCTGCACATCTGGGTCTGTACTTTCCATAGTTTTGTCTATGGTATATTGTAGCATAGCCCTAAATTCAGATACAGAAACACCTTGAGCTTTAGCACCAACTTTCATAATATAATTCATATCTCGTCTTTTAAGTCCTATCATTAGAACCAACTCCCTAAAATAAGTTAATCTTCTTTTTCAAAAATTAAATCTATCTTTCGCATACAACCTTTTGCGTCAATTTCTGTGGGTACAAACCCTGCGTAGTGATACCCCGTTTTTGCGTAACTGTCAATAATTTCTTTATGTTTATCAGTACAAAGGAATACAACTCCTTTCGCATTATAGTTAATTTCTACATACTCATATTTTTTCATTCTTCAAAACTCCTTTCAAATTCTAATTTATCAATTTCGTATCTTCTTGTATTCTTCTATGTTCAAATCATTACCCTCAAAGATAAAATTATTGATGCCGATCGGTAAACATATTAGAACGCAAATTATAGTGTCTGGTTCTAAAGAATTCATTTTTTTTGTAGAATTATAGCAATAAAATTCAGATAATCTCCACCGCCAGCTTCTATTGCCTTACGGTCATTTATTGCATATTCATTATTTTGCTTTATCCAATCCGACCAAACTTCCGAATTACTTTCCATTTCATATATTGAAATTAAATCTGCCTTTTTACAATGACTAATTATGTTAGACCAATATGTTATATCATGTAGATAATCAAGTTCCTCTGGTGTCCATGATAACAATAACTCTTCTGGAAGTTTGTCATGGCAATCTTTCTTCATACCAGGAACTGTGATATAAATAAACCCGCCTTTTTTAACAAATGGAAGTAATTTTTCATCTAAATATATAGGGTCACGTCCAAAATAATTATATGAATCTGTACTTACTACAGCGTCAAAAAATTCTTTCTCAAATTTAAGTTCATTAGCGTCAGCTTTTACGGATTTAATTTGTGCAGAAGATAATCCCATTTTTTTGAAAAATTCTTCATTTTCTTTTGGCTCACTCCATAAGTCAACTGCAAAAACAACAAATCCATATTCTTTTGCAAGAAATACAGAAGTTAAACCTTGTCCACTTCCAAGGTCACAGACATAGCTACCAGACGGGATTTTATGATTTTGTAATAGTTCCTCTTGTAATTTTATAGGATTCGGTCCCATAATTTTTGCCTGTAAGTCGGGTGTAAAATATTTTTTACTGCGAATATATTCCATTTTCTCATCTCCATTATTGTAATATTTTAATAGTTAATATTTGTGACTTATAACAATATTCATTTTGTGTTTCTCTGCTGAAATTAAAAAGTTATGTTTGTATTCAGGATAGAATAAAGGATTATTTTACTTTCTCATTTGTAATATATTTCTTAACAAATTGATTAACGTGTGTGGTTAATTGAGATTTTAAATCCCAACAATTTTCAACTGCGTCTGCTACACTTATCAACAGAAATAATGGCGCATAATATTCAATAGCAAGTTGCTTTGTATCACACTCTTGAAGAACACCTTTTTCAACCATTTCATTAAATATATCTTCTATATAACTGATAGCACCATTTACAAGACATTTTTGATAAAGCATATTCATTTTTAAATTTCTATATTGCTCTAGTATTAACATTTTGCGAAAATTAGACGCAAAGTCATCAGTCACCCAAAAATCGTATTGTGCAAGAGTAAATGTTATTAGACTTTCAATAGTTGTATTTTTGTATGCATTAGGAGCTACCTCTATTGTACTTTCTGGTACTTGATAATCCTTAGCTCGCTCATTATCAATTTGATACATACGTTCTACTATACAGTCAAAAATATCTTGCTTATTTTTATAATGCTTATATAACGCTCCTTTTGTCATTCCCAAAGCTTCCGCAATCATACTAACAGAAACAGCTTCATAACCATTCACCGCAAATAAGTGTAGTGCAACTTTTAATATATTTTCTTTTGTGTCAGACATTTACAACCTCCTTTTTTAGTAAACGAGCGTTTACCTCTAAAAATCATTATAGTAAACGCTCGTTTACTTGTCAAGTAGTATAAAATGTAGTGTGCCTTTGGTTCATAGGTTGATTTCTCAATTGTTGGTGTTTTGTGCCTTGCACCATATTTCCTACATACATTTCTCTATGCAAAAGACTGTTAATTGTAAAGAATTGTACTCAAAGCTTTCCTTAACGTTAGCCCCTTTAAAGCACTTTCTAGTATCTAAAAACATCATTCTACAACATAACAGATTTCAATAAACCTTAATACATCTTGTCGTCCTTGCTATTTTTTGAACGATTGTTAGAATTTCTCCTTTGGTTATACTTCTTCATAATTACAATTTTAAGTAAGCCAACGACAATCAAAACCATAACAATGATAATCCACCAGTATTGTTCCATAACCTACTTCCCCCCTTTCCCTTTCAATAGTCTTAAATCATCTTCCCTGTCCTATGGAGGATAGGGAAGTTCATTCGTATTAACATGTACCATACAATGTTTACATTGTGGAAAGTTGTTTTCAATCGTTTGATGGACTCCCTCAGCAATTCTATGAGCGTCATAAAGAGCTAAATTACCATCAGCTAATATTTCAATATCTACATACATTTTCGCTCCAAACATGCGGGTTTTTAATTCATCAATACCATCAACCCCTTGCTGCTGAAGCACAACTTCCCTAATCTTTGTTTCAGTAGCATTGTCACAACTATGGTCTACCATTTTGTTAATGCTTTCTTTGAAAATGTCCAAAGCAGCTTTTAAGATACAACCGCAAATCACAACGCTTGCAATAGGGTCGAGAATAGCATAGCCTAAACATGCTCCTAAAATGCCAATTAAGGAACCAACCGACGAGAGTGCATCAGAGCGGTGATGCCATGCGTCAGCCATAAGTGCGTCAGAATTTGTATGCTTTGCAGCACTTCTTGTATACCAGTACATCCACTCTTTTATAACAATGGATAAGACTGCCGCCGTAAGTGCGATTCCACTAGAGACAGAAAGCGTATTGTACTGTCCTGAAAAGATTTTCTTGATCCCTGAATAGCCTATTCCAGCACCCGTTATAGCCAAGGCAACAGAGAGAATAATGGAAGCCACACATTCCATACGTTCATGCCCATAAGGATGTTCACTATCAGGCTGTTTTTCTGATAGTTTAATTCCAACCATCACAACGATTGTGCTTAATACATCAGAAGCCGAATGTACAGCGTCCGACAGCATGGCACTTGACTTTCCTATATATCCGGCAGCAAATTTAAGTAGCGATAAACTCAAGTTGATGATTAGTGTGATTTTGGAAACCTGAATAGCCTTATTTACATTTTTGTTTTGCAGAAGTCTACCTTTTTTCATAATATGCCTTCTTATCCTGCCAGCTTCCTAAACAGACGTTTTGTAAGGAAGTAGTACCAGACCAAAGCTACCATCAATCCTATGGAGAAATAAAGAACCGCTTCATTCTGCATGGCTTTAGCTACCCAAAATGATGGAAGGAAGCCAACCGAGAACTGGTAATAACTATCAATAAAAAAGGGAGCTGGTATTCCGAGTAATGTAAGTGCAGCTAGTTTTGTAACTGCCATACCCTCTAATTTATTGCTTGATAATGTGATAATCATAAGTGAAACAATAATTGCCTGTACTGAGCCGAGAAGCGCCAAACATATTGTCATTCCAATGGACAACTTTTCTAATGAAAAAAGCAACAGTACAATAAAAGCGATGACCGCCGAAATAATTGAGGGTACTCCCAACCTTGTAAAGAGATACCCCAACTTACCAAGAGGGGTAATCGAAAAGTACCGTGACACTTTATCGTCGATTTCCTCTAATGTAATCATTGCAAATGCAAAGCAAAGCAATACAGGCGCCATGATAGAAAGCAATAAATCAAAAATCGGATAATATACTTGCAAAGAAAACTTCGTTATTCTTTCAAGAAATGGAATACCAAACTTAATTAAAGTCCCCATAATAAAAGGGGAGAAGCAAGCCGCAAACATCATAGGGTCACTTTTGATTTGCTTAAATATCTGTATGGTGCTGGATAATATCTTTTTCATAGCTTTACACCTCCCAAACTTTTCCACATATGCTCAACTGTATGTCGAGCAACTATGTAGAGGATAATCAACGTAGCAATTACAAGTACCATATCAAACGATAGTAAAATGCTTTTTCCAGTTATGAGGTTCATGCAAGCTGTGAACGGAAAAAAGCGGAATATATCTGGTAACTTTACAAACAGACCAACGATAGGTGGAACAAAGCAAACAATTTCTATCGGCATAATCACAATGAGAAATTGGTTCAAGTTTGAAATTTTTGTAGCCGCAATAATGCCAAGCATAGTAAAGATTGCTGATGTCAAAGCTGTACCAACTGCGATACTAAGTAACTGATTGCTACCGGAAACGAATCCTAATATCAGTGCAATTACCGTAGATATGGCAATTAACGCAACTGTTTTTGAAAGTATGTACTCCGATACTTTTACAGGCGATACTACCATAGCATTTAACACCTTTTGACTTTTTTCCAAGAGGACAATCGCTCCCATAAAGAACAATCCCATTGCTGCCGGGTCAGAGTATATCATGATAGAAGCAATATCCGTTTTCCAATGTCCCGTCAAAGCGGCAATCCCACACACATATAAAACTGTTAATATAAAGTAGATAAAATAGAAACCATATTTCCATTGGAAATGTATATCACCACAAATTAAACGTCCCAATCTCATTGAAGTGTCCTCCCTGTAATATCAACAAAAATATCATTTAATGTAGGCTCACTACTATGAATAGAAAGCAAACGGTTTTCGGAAATTAAACTTTTTAACAACTTATCTTCTGTGGTTCTATCAAGGAGACATTCTCCGGTTTTCTCGCCTTTATCATAGTAGGTATAGTGTATTTTGGCAGCTCCCCTTGACATAATCAAATTATGCGGGCTATCCAATGCACTGACTTTTCCGGCAACGATAAAGGCTACTTGGTCACATAGCTCTGTTGCGTCAAACATATTGTGAGTAGTAATGATAATCGTTTTTCCGCGTTTCTTTTCCGCAAGAATAATATCTTTCATTAAACGACTATTTGTAGGGTCAAGACCGCTTGTAGGTTCATCAAGGAATAATATATCAGGGTCATGGACTAACGCTTTAATGAAATTCAAGCGAGAACGCATACCTTTGGAAAAGTCAGCAACTTTTTTGTCCCCGTCATTTTCCAAGCCTACCATATGCAATAATTCATCAATAGACCGAGGTTGCTTTTCATATAGAGAAGCAAAATAGGCGAGATTTTGTCGTGCTGTGAATTTCTCGTAGCAGGTTGAAAATTCAAAGTCTACCCCAATATTTTCATAAAACCGATTTGTATGCTCCCTTATTTCTGTACCTGCAACTTTTACGCTGCCTTTATAACTTGTATTAAGCCCAGTTAAAATTTTTTGAATAGTTGATTTCCCAGCACCAGAGGGGCCTAAAAAACCAAAAATTTCTCCTCTCCCAACATGGAAACTTACATTCTCCACAAACGGTTTGTCAGTATAGCTAAAATACAGTTTTTTTACATCAATCATTATTCATTCCTCCTTTAACTTTATGACGTTTATAGATATATAGTCATATAAACTGTAAAAAATTTGTTTGGCCACTTGCCTGTCAAATAACCAAACAAAATTATTACTCTGCTACTACTTGCTGAATAATACCATTCACTAAAAGATTTTGTATCATATTCAATTCTTCGTCCTCTTTGAATTGTTCCAAACAGGATAAAACAGAATACAGGGATTTTATGATAACCGTATGCGGAACCAAAAATACAACCCCTAAACCTTCCAGTATCTCCAATATACGAATATCACTGTACATATGATTTTCAAAAATATCTGACGCTATTTTTCTTTGCAGATAGTCCATTAAAGATAAATCCATCTGTGAAAGAATAGGCGAAGTAATCACCCCCGTTAAACTTAGCATAATAACGTCCTTTGCTAAATCTCTATGGTTCTTATACTTTTTCTTTTTAACGGTTGTTTCTATACTTGTAAATAACTCTTTTTGTAAGCGAAAATTGATTTCAACATATAGATGTTCTTTACTGGGATAAAAAGCATAGAATGAACCTTTTGATATGTTTACAGCAGCTGCTAAATCATCAACTGTTACTTTTTTTAAGCCGTGTAATGAAAACAGCTTTTCTCCCTCTATCAAAAGTTTACTGTTTATGATTTCTTTTTCTTGTTCCGTAAATCGTGGCAAACTCATAACCCCCTTATGACTAAAATGTTTTTATCGTCATGAAAAGTATAACATTTACTGATTATATAATCAATATACTATCCAAGATATTTATGCAAGGTAGCTTCCAATGCGTTTATTGTAGTGTCCGTGTCCTCATTAAAAATCATGTGACGATTAAGCTCTAAAGTAAGTAATTCCTTTTTCGGTACATGAATTAAATCAAATACTTTGTTGGTATAATCAAAGCTAAAAAGCGGATCGCCTTTGGCAGTAATTAAAATAACAGGACATTGTATAGCCCCATTCTCCAAGCACGATAAGTCAGCATTAAATAAGCTGGCGACAAATCTTAAAGGATAATAGGGTAAAAGCATAGGGTCATTTAAGCAATCTTGTTTTGCCTGTTCACTATAAAATACTCTGTCATAGTCTAAATAAGCGTCTCCTGGAACCTTATAGTTAGGCAGCAATTTTCCACCTACACGAAAGCCCAACTGTATCAGCCCCATAAAACGGTGTGACCATGCGGGGTATTTTGTTAAGCTCATAGTTTCTTTTAATGTAGTCAGCATGATATTATGTGGAAAAACGGCTTTTAACCTTGTGTCCCTACCCGCCGCCATTGCAGCTAAAATCCCACCTTGACTGGAACCCATGACAGCTATGTTTTCACCAAAATTTTCTATTCCGTAAGTCGTTGCGTCATATACATTATGCAGCAAATCTTCCATTGTATAATTTTTTTTGATTTTAGGGCTTTTTCCGTGTGAAAGATAGTGAATGCCTATTATATTAAATCCTCTTTCACTCAAACCACATAGAAAATTCTCATACATGAGAGGGTGTGACATAGTACCCGGCAAAAAAACAATGGTAGGACTACTTCTTTCTGTATACCAGATAGAAAGTGTTATCGGAACATTATTTGAAGAAATACCAACTTCTTTATACATACCACATACCTCCTATATGACTAATTTGGTTTTATAGTCATATTTTAACTTATTGTAAGCAGAAAGTCAATATCCATAAATATATGATTTAAGATAAAATTGTCAAGAAAGATTTAATTGCTTAAAATACAATGAAATCGCTTGTTAGTGCAGCACATTTGCTACAGAAAAGGCAGACTATATCCGAAAATAGAGCCTGCCAACAAAATATCTTACATAATAATCTTCCAGTTGTTATCCTTATGTAGCACAAGCTTAAACTGTGATACCTGCGTTGTCTTTGTCTGATTGTCAATAAACTTCACGGCAACCTTGACTTTCACATTGTCCCCGTCAGCCGTAAACACGGGATTGACTAATTCTGAATAGAGGTAGTCCTTGCCGATAGGTTCAAGCACATTGCCAGCTACATAGTAAGCAAGTTCTTTTTCTGTTGCTGTCGGGTACAGCTCAAAGAAAGTTTCCAAAAATGCGGTAGCGTCATTGACGGTATCTGCGTCCACGCTTGCGTCGGCTTCTTGTGCCTTTGGCTCATAGTCTGATTTTTCAATCGCTGGTGCAAGGGTAGGGTTCTGAACGATAACCATATCGCCATCTTTATCTACATGGATTTTAACGGTATAAGTTGCTTTGACATTCGTTGTCTGTTCGCCCTCTTTTATCTGCTGATCTACTTCGTAGGTAGTAAATAAAGGCTCTCATACTTTAAATCTTGATTTCTTTGTCATTGTATAAATATATTCCTCTGGCGTGGGTCTTTTGTTGCCAAAATATTTTTTGAAATTTGCCTGTACTTCTGGGTCGGTGCTGTTCATAGCTTCATCAATGGTGGCTTCTATGTTTTCTTGAATTTCCGATAGTGGAACACCACTCAATTTTGCCCCTTGTTTCAGCATTTTTTAATATCCTGCTTTTTTAGTCTTATCATGGTATCACTCCAATCCTATTTTTTAGCTACGGCTAAATAACTGAATTTATTTATCTTTTGATATGGTATACATTGAAAACTGTCATGTTTCAAACAATATCAGACACCCTAAAGGGAAATACATAAATAATAAAGATAATCTTTGCCATAAACCCTCAAATGCTAAAAACGTATTCCTAAAATTAGGTTTATCTCCCATAACAAAACATGAAAAACACAATATTGCTAATATAAAACACCCAATGCAGAAAAATGAAAATTTTATGTCATTTATTTTATACGCATAAATTCCTAACAGAAGCGGTGCAAATGACAAACACATAAATCCAACAACAGAGCCGTAACCATGTATTTTTTCTGAAAGAGTATTAAGACTTTTTACTTCTCCAACAGAGAATAAGCCAGAAAGAATACAGCCGCCGATTGCATAAATCAGCAATACTATAAAAAGGATTATTGCAATTAGCCTTGACCCCTTTGAAACAACCGCATATACCTTAAAATTGATTACTGCTAAAGTCATTCCAAAGATTACCAGCCATGTATTATATACATTATGCAACGGGGCTTTACTATTTCCAAGAACACTCATAACCTGTGTTAAATGACTATATCCTCTATATGTGGGAGCTAAGATAAAAGGAATAAGTAAATCTAAAATGAAAGCTATCGGAAGTATAAGCATAATGTTATTTTTCATCATCTATACCGTTGCTTAATTTACCCAGCCCTTTCAATATTTTCACAGCTAATTCTTTCATAACATCTGCTTTCACAATAGCTATTCCCTGTTCTTCGTCGCCCAGCACTAATAATGTATCTCCTGCTTTAATATCAAAAATTTGTCGTGCTTCTTTTGGAATAACGATTTGTCCTTTTTCTCCTACTTTAACCGTTCCAAATATGTGTTGTCCCTTTTTCATTGGCATAATTACACCTCAATTCTAACTTTTTATTTTTGTTATACTTTTCATACTTACAAAAAAAGTATAACATAAGGAGTGTAGTTTGTCAAATTTAAGGAAGCGTGTACCCCTTTGCAGATATACACGCCTTATTGATTAACCTATGATTTTCCAGTTCCCGTCCTTATGAAGCGTCAGCTCATATTGTGAAATCTGCGTTGCCTTTGTATGATTGTCGATAAACTTCACAGCAACCTTTACCTTAATGTTATCCTCGTCAGCCGTAAATACAGGATTGACAAGCTCGGAATAGAGATAGTCCCCGTTTATCGGTTCAAGGGCATTTCCCGCCACATAGTAGGCAAGCTCCGTTTCCGTAGCCGTAGGGTACAGCTTGAAGAATGTTTCCAAAAACGCCGTAGCGTCTGCCGTGGTATCAGCGTCCACGCTGTTGTCCGCTTCCTGTGCCTTTGGCTCATAGTCCGATTTTTCCATAGCGGGAGCAAGGGTCGGGTTCTGTACGATTACCATATCGCCGTCTTTATCTACATATACTTTGACGGTATAGGTTGCTTTGACATTTGTTGTCTGTTCTCCCTCTTTTATCTGCTGATCTACTTCGTAGGTAGCGATAAAATCGTCCGTTCCCGACTGTTCTATATCCCAAATCAAGACATTTGTAACAATGGAGCTGGTCGGTATATCTGTTCTTATGGTATCAAGGTTCAAGTCCTGCAATTCCTTTGTCAGATAGTTACTGATTGCCTGCGCCCTTGCTTCGATAGCTTCCTTGCTGTTGTCCCATGTGTAATAGGACTTACAGAAGTTCTTCACGAAATTTTCAATCCCGTTGGTGTCATTTAATCTAAGCTGTATCGTTTCTGTTTCATGTACGGTGTGCATATCAATAGCGGTAAAGTTCTTATAAACTCCAAAGCTCACACTTGCGATAAGCACTACCCATAATGCAATCACAGATTTCTTATGTGTGCCTACCTTGACAGTACGCACCTTTTTTTCTTTTACTGGTTTTTCTTTCTTTTTAAACATGGTTTCCAATCCTTTCTACTGTTTTATTCTTCCAGCACCAATCAAGTGCTGTTGCCAATACGAATTATTAAGGTCGGTATATCCGATAGGGTCGCCTGCATGATACATCTGATTATTTCCTACATAGATACCGACATGGGTTACATAGCTTCCTGCATTGTAGGTACTGTGGAAAAAGACCAAATCGCCAGCCTTTGCCTGCGACAGTGGGATATGCTGTGTTGCGTCATACTGCATTTGTGCGGTTCTCGGTAAAGAGATACCAGCCTTGCCATAACACCACTGGGTCAGTCCGCTACAATCAAAAGAAGTGTTTGGGTTACTGCCCCCATACACGTATTTCCAACCTTGATACTTCAACGCTTCATTCATTATCTTTTGTGCCAGTTCGCCCGATACTTGATTGACGACAAGGTACTGGTTCACAAGCTCCACATAGAACATATTTCCATAGCCATAACGCCAGCCCCCGTTCTTTGCCACAGCGATAGGGTTCGTATAGGTTACTTTCTGACCGCTCGATTTATCCCTTGCGAAGTTTTCCGCAAGGTTGAATGTATGCTTTTTCCCGTTTCCTGCCACATAACCAACATAGCCACCGCCATAGTTATAGGACTGTATCACGACATTTATATCGCTGATACCTTGATTTTTGCAGGAAGAAAGCAGGGACGCAAAATACTGACACCCCTGCTT
>ERZ894229.1220-NODE-1220-length-12227-cov-10.0766_pt1 | contig 12227 bp, 10 predicted proteins | sample MGYA00380295_ERZ894229 | MGnify/ENA primary metagenome ERZ894229 (study PRJEB32331, sample SAMN06328479) | human gut metagenome | biome: human gut microbiome; feature: stool | host: Homo sapiens | collected 2014-09-17 ... | reverse complement strand
CTTCAAGAGGCAGCCAATTAGGATCGGTTGTAATAAACTCAAGGAGGTTTTCATGATGAAAACAAAAGATTTACCAGAGATAGCCGCTGCTCTGTACGAAAAGCTAAAAGCGGATGGTTACAGCAACACAGTCCTTAACAATACCCGTTGGATTCTGGGGCATTTTGAGAACTACTGTCTCAAGAACAAGATTCCTGAGATTACAGTTCCCATAGCTTCTACTTTTGTGCGGGATTGCTTTGGCTTTGATTACTACAACCTTACAGCACCGATGCAATCCGTGCTGCGCCGTCCCCTTATGATCCTGATCGAATTTGAGGAATCCGGGAATTATCTCAAGACACATCAGAAAGGTTTCACAACGGAGATCCCTCTTATTTACAGGGAACTTTTTCTGGAATATCGCGATGTGATCAATTCCACTTCTTTAAGCCGGAACTCCAGGGAACGCAAGCTATGGATATTTGTGAAGTATTTCGAATATCTGGAACAGAATGGCATTCTAAAAACAACGGATATCCCGTTCCAGTCTGCCCATGAATATATCAACAGTCTTACATCTTATGCGCCTGCAACGATCCGGTGCATCAAAACAGTACTCCGTGAAATCTATGACTGGATGTTTTCGCGCGGCTATACGCCTTACTCCGGCAGGCAGATGTTTCCATTAATCAGGAAAGACCCCCGTAATAAACTTTTGTCTTATTATTCGAAAGAGGAAATCGGACAGATGCTTTCCTGCATTGATACGGAAACACCTTCCGGCAAATGCGCCTACAGCATGATCTGCCTTCTGGCATACCTGGGCATGAGAGCCGGGGACGTGATCAGGCTGAAATTTTCTGATCTCAACTGGGAAACAGGAACAATCCATTATCAACAGCAGAAAACAGGGAACCCTCTGTCACTTCCCCTGACTGATGATGTGAAATATCCACTGCTTGATTATATCAAAAATGGACGCCATAAGAGCGCCGACCCTGAATATATTTTTGTCACCATGTATGCTCCATACACAAGGTTTAACAGCACAGCTTCCCTATACCATCTTGTTGAAAAATGCATGGGAAACAGCAGGCATTAACTATGAAGGAAGACATCATGGGCCCATGCCCTCCGGCACAGCCTGGCAACAAACATGATGTCGGAAAATGTGCCCATCAGTGCAATCGCAAACATACTGGGACATTCCAGTACACGGACAACCGAAATCTATCTTACAGTGGATGAGACCCACCTGAAAGAACTCTCACTGGAGGTGCCCCGTGTCTAAACCAATGAAAAAAGTGAATGGACTTCCGCAGTTTACAGGGCCATTCCGGGAACTGATCCCGGAATATATCTCTTACAAAAGAGCACAGGGTTATAAGTTTGGGGATCCGATTGTTTACCGGCTGAGGGAGATGGACCTGTTCTTTAAAGATATGGGCGTTATGGATATACGGATCACCCGTGAAATGTACGGGGAATGGACTTCCCACAAGCCACCGGAAAAAGAACAAAACATTCAGAGACGTCAGACTGCCATACGCGGTTTTGCGAAATACCTTGTATCATGTGGTTATCCTGACATTTATACCGGACAGGATGATAACCGCATCTTTAAAAGAGATTTTATCCCATATGTTTTTACGGAAGAGGAAATCTGCCAGATGTTCCGCATACTTCATGAATACTGCGAAAAATCGCCGGGGTATAAGAATGATGCATTCCGGATGGCAATGCTATTGTATTACTGCTGTGGATTCAGAAAATCAGAGGTCCTCAATCTCCGGATCCAGGATGTTGATTTCGGGAATGGTAAAATCTGTATCCTGAACGGGAAAAATGATGTGAGCCGTATAGTTGTCGCATCCGATACCCTCCTGTTGGAACTGCAATGTTACAAGGGTAAATATCTGCCATCTGCAAACCAGGATGGCTACTTCCTGCACGGGACGAAGAGCAGGCGTTACTGTGAATCCATCCTTTACAGCCGATTCCATCAGCTTTTAGCCGATGCCCAGATCCCTCCGCGAAAAGACGGCGGACGGCAACGTCTGCATGATATACGCCATACATTCTGTGTGAGGGCACTGGAGCAGATGCAGGAGAAAGGGTTTGATCTGTACACATCCCTTCCACTTCTGTCGCGTTATCTTGGGCACAGGCACATCACAGAAACGGAGTACTACCTGCGGCTGTTAGAAGAACACTTTGGCGGGATACTGGAACAGTCGGCTTCCTGCCATCCGGGGATTTTCCCTAAAGAGGAAGGCGGTGACATGGGTGAATAAAAATGTTTTTTCCTATCATCTGACGAAATATTTTGCGGAATATCTTCCAAAACAGACCGCGGCCTCTCCCAATACCATTCGCTCTTACCGGGACACGTTTGTTCAACTGCTGGAGTTCTATAAAACAGAATACCGATTGCCACCTGAAAAGCTGGAATACAAAGAATTCACTGCCGGCCGGATCGAAAGGTTCCTTGTTTATCTGGAAGAAGTACGCGAAGTTAGTATTAACACAAGAAACCAGCGGCTGGCAGCAATACATGCTTTCTTCCGATATCTCCAATACCGCGACCCTGCCGGGTTTGAACAGTGTACGCAGATACTTTCTGTTCCATTTAAGAAAGCCCTGGTTAAATCTGTGAATTATATGAGCGTAGAAGAAGTGCGGCTGCTTTTTTCGATTCCTGACCAGAAAAAAGATGACCAGCTGCGGGACCTGGCAATTCTGGTATTACTGTATGAGACAGGGGCCAGAGTGCAGGAACTGATCGACCTTGTTCCTTCAGATATCCGCTTTTCATCTGTTGTTACAGCAGAACTTCATGGGAAGGGAAATAAAACAAGGCTCGTTCCTGTCAACGCGGATGCTGCCGCGATAGTCAGGAATTACATCCACCGGTGTAACAGGAGAAATGCCGACGAGCCATTGTTTGTAAACCGCAAAGGTGAGAAACTCACCCGTGCAGGAATACAGTACATCATAGATAAGTACGTGTCAACAGCCCGGAGACTGCGGCCGGATTTGTTTAGAGGCAGGATAACAAACCACTGTTTCCGGCATAGCAAGGCAATGCATTTGTTAGAGGCTGGTGTGAACCTGATATACATTCGTGATCTGCTGGGACATACATCTGTAGTCACAACGGAGATTTATGCGAAAACAAATCCAAAGATTAAGGAAGAACAGTTGAAAAAGCATAGCGCCTCTGTGAAAACAGCGCATAAATACAGCCAAAAACAAAAGGAGGATTTGATTGACTGGTTGAAAAACAACCTGTGAGATGCTAAAATTTATGCAAAGTAAAAACTGCCGGATTTCCCATAAAACCAATGGATTCGGCAGTAACTTTGCATAACTATTAACTTTGCATAACATCGGTTATGGAAAGCTTTCCATAACCGGTGAATCAATGCGTTAACAAGGCATTCATGAACGGCCTGCTCCGGATATTCGGGCATTTCAACTCTTCCTGTTCCGGTCTTTTTCCAGCGTTTTTTGGTATTGTTCTGGATAAAGGCCATTCCATCCTGCAGCAACGAGATCAGTGAGCCGCTGTATTCCTTGTCATCCAGTGCCTCCATGACACCGGAAGCTTTATCCAGCCCGTACCAGCGGGTACAGAACAGCCGGGAATACCGGACTGGCGATTCATCAGCCAGCAGAGCTCCGGCATAGGTCAGCATTCCGCTTTCATCAGCGAGATCGAAAGAAATAAAATCGGAATCCGATAATTCAGTACCTGTACGCTTCAGATATGCGGAGCAAAGTCTGGTAAAAGAATAATTTCGGAAGGGATATGGAGAGACCAGACTGTCAAAGGTGGTATTGCTGCCGTGAAGAACAAGCCGTTTCAGCGTGATACTGTCAGCGGGAACACTCTCATTACCGATGCGTACATATGCGATATGGTTCCCGTCACCTACATAATAATACGGCGTTTCCTGACCGCTGGTAACCCGCAGAATGATAAATTCCTTTCCGGATTGTCTGTGTATTTCAAGTTGAAAATCCGGAACAGGATCCATTTTGACTTTCATAATTTCACTGATTTTTTCTGAGACAATTTCGGCATTCTCAAGGCCGGCCAGAATATTGTCGTTTGAAACTCCGAAAATCAGCATGCCGCCGGAGCCGTTTGCAAAAGCGCTTACACTTTTCAGCCAGCTTCGGGGCCGTTTTTCTTCCAGAAGCAGTTTTTTGTCATATTCAGTTGTTTCGCCAATTAAATCTGTTATGTCCATGGTTTACCTCAATCTTTAATGGAAAAGGTTATTTGATGCGGGAATAGCATGTTTCAAAAGTTTGGTAGAATAGTTTAATCAGGAACAATAGAGAACAATGATTTCAGAAAAGGATTTTCGGATTGGACTGCCAGGCAGTCAAAGATAAAAATTATTGAGAGATAAATCAGCTATTTTCATTGTATGGTCAGAGTCTGCTTCAGTCAAGCATGAATTTGTAAAATCGCCCCCGGCTTAAACCGCCCCGGCTGAAAAACCGGAAGGCGGTCTCACCCTTTCACCCAATCTCCCGTTTCAGCTTCAGCCACAGGCAGGCCTTTCCGCCCGTGGAGGTATTCTCAAGAGACAGGCATCCTCCGTGTTTCTGCGCGATCTGCGATGCAAAGTAAAGGCCCATGCCCATATGTCCGCCCTGAGGGCGGCTGCCATCTTCCGTATAGAAGGTTTTTCCGGCCTTTGCCAGCGCTTCAGGCGAAAATCCCGGGCCGCTGTCCTGAATCCAGAAACCCACCCGCCCGGACTGTAACTCCACACCCAGGAGGACAGTTCCCCCGGGTGGTGTAAAGCGGAACGCATTGCTGAGCAGATTCTCCATGGCCCGCAGCACTTCATTTTTTTCAATTTCCACAGTTTCAGCTGAAAATACTGTGACAGAACGATCTACAGCAAATGCCTGGCCTTTTTGCACAGATAAATCATGGCCCTGCTGGATAAAGGCGGATAACAGCTCACGAGCAGGGATTTTTTCCCGGTTTGAGGGAAAAAGAGCTCCTGCCGTTACCTCGCGCAGACGTTTCACATAATCTTCGGCATGGCCGGTATTACGCAGGATTGCCAGGACCAGTTCTTTCTGCTGCTGTGTCAGATCATCCTCCGCAAGCAGATCCGCATTTCCGCCGATAACGGTAAGCGGTGTTTTGAGATCATGTGTCAGGGCGGCGAGCGCTTCATTTTTGCGCTGTTCTGCAGTCCACTGTTCTTTCAGGGAATGGGATAGCTCCCCGCGCAGGGTTTCAATCGTGGCGAGAGCTGCCTGCAGCTCCTTTACACGGGCCTGTCCGTCCAGGGGCATATCCAGACTGCGGCTGCGCACCATTTCACAGGCGTCCGCAATGGTCTGCGTATCCTTTCGGAGAATTCTGGTATAGTGTCCGGTGCACAGTCCGATTAACGTCAGGAGAAGCGCCAGCAGCAGCCCGATATAAACCGTCTGAAAATCCGGCAGGATGTCATTCAAAACCGGATCGGCATAACAGACGGAGTAGTCGTATTCCAGCATAACGGTTTGTCCGTTTTGCAGGGGTACGAGGTGGAAATACTGGGAATAGAACCATCCGTGAGGAGCGGAATAACCGGACAGTTCCCTGCGGGCATATTCCAGCTGCTTCTGATTCATATTGCTGTCAGTAATCTCACCGTTCTCCACCAGTGCCCACTCGTAGAAATGGGGAATGGCTTCCGGATCGAATATCGTCTGCTCCTGCAGCAAACGTTCTGTTTCCGTCAGACCTCTGACAGCGGTATATGCGGACATGACGAACCCCATATTGACGAGGATGTTAAACAGGACCAGCCACAGGACGCACAGCGTTGCTGCGAGGCTGCCGGATGTAATCAGGTAGCGCCAGAAAAGGGCATTTAAACCGAGCCCCCGGCGTCTGTTTTTTACTGCTGCTCTCTTTTCCATTTATATCCTACCCCCCATACCGTTTCGATCGGCTCGCACCCGGCTGCGCGCAGCTTCGCCCGGATATTTTTGATGTGCTCTGTGATGGCGGAGTCGTCCGCTGTTCCGTCAAAGCCGAACACCGCTTCATAGATCTGTTCCTTGGAGAAGGTCTGCCCGGCGTGGATTGCCAGATGCTCGCAGATCGAATATTCGCTGCGGGTCAGCCGGATGGGGATCTCATTGTGATAGACCAGACGTTCCTTCAGATCAAAATCCAGTTCCCCTTTTCTGATCCGGCTGTGGGGCGTACGCCTTTCCCGCCTGAGGTGGGCGTTGACTCTGGCCCTGAGCTCTGTGACGCGAAAAGGCTTCATCAGATAATCGTCTCCTCCCAGACCGAGTCCCCGGATAATATCGGCTTCTTCGGTTCTGGCAGTGAGGAATAAAATCGGACAGTCAGCAATGGCCCGGATGCGCTGGCAGGCGGCAAATCCGTCCTCGCCCGGCATCATCACATCCAGTAAAATACAGTCCGCCCATCTGCAGTTTTCTGCCGTCAGACCGCTGCCTGCCGAGAATGTTTTCACGATATGGCCGTCACGCTGCAGGGCTGTCGTTAAAAGACTGCGTACATCAGCGTCATCATCAACTGCTATAATATTCGCCATGGATAGTCTCCTTTGTTTCAGGCCGCCGCCATAAGAAGCCAGGATAACGCATAAAGGATGTAGATATGAGCCGGATAAAATACATAAAAGAATTTTCCATGTCCGGCTCCCCGTCTGCCATTATAACACAGGAGAAACGGCACTGCAAAAACGGCCCCCATCCATTCATAGTAGACAGTAAACATCTGGGACAGTGTAAAACCGGGCCAGGTCCTGACCTGAAGATATACCAGTACAAAATGCCATGCGAAGCTGACGGCAGCCAGAGCGGCCGCCTGTATTTTCCGATTCCGGTGTGTCAAATACAGCACAATGCCCGTCATCAGAACGGGGATGGTCACGTCCCCGGAAATATTGATTACAGGCAGAAGGGTATAGCCGAGAATCCCGACGGCTGTAGCGATGACGGCGTTGGCGCCGCTCAATATTCCGGCAACAAAGGGCCAGGCCAGAAGCGCGAGGAGAACGCCGCATCCGGCAGCGGCCTTTCTGAGCCTGCGGCTCGCAATCCATTCAAAAGCCTGAAAGCATACGATCAGGATGAGAAAAGAGGACATCATGGCATTTTGCGGATAGAATCCGTCAGGCCGGACGAAAAAGTTTCCAAAACGCATAAAAAAGTGCAGCAATCCCATGGGAACGGCAATACAGAAAATTTTGAAAAAATACCTTTTCCGGCTTCCGGTATGGAAAAAGCCTTCCACCAGACAGAAGAGAAACAGCGGCGCCGCCAGGCGGCCGGCCAGCCCAAACCACCAGGGAATCAGATTCGTATATCCGAAGAAATAATAGATGTGGTCCATCAGCATGGATGCAAGAGCAATCCATTTCAACCCTGTTTCGGTGATACCGCGCTGTCCGGTTCTCGATCCGGCCCTCGAAGGAACGCTGGCGGCAGAAATGATTTTGTGATTCATCAGAAACCTCCTTGTACTCCGGCCCTGTAACAGGCCGTGATCATTGATGCTTCAATGATAAAAGGAGACTCTAAGGAATTTATAAGGAAATCAGGAAAAGAAGAAAAAACGCCCCTGTTGACAAAATGCACCCGCAGGTTGACAGATTTCCAGCGTGTGCTGGTGGCTCCGGTACGTCCCGTCTGTTATAATCAGACTGAAAACAGAAGATCAGGATTTGCAACGCTTCGGCTTGGAGGTAACAATGAATCTCGCAGACAGAATTCAGCAGTTAAGAAAAAGAAAGGGGATTTCTCAGGAGGAGCTGGCGGACAGGATCGGGGTTTCCCGGCAGGCCGTTTCCAAATGGGAAAGCGGACAGACCTCACCCGATCTGGAAAAAATCGTTCTCTTAAGCGAATTTTTTGAGGTGACCACAGATTATCTTCTCAAGGGCACGCAGATTGCGTCGGGGCAGGGAGTACGCCCGGAATGGGAAAACGGTGCATCAGAGGATGGACAGCTAAACGTCCGGAAATCAGATGCATGGAAGCTGGACGCTCAGATTTTCACCATGGCGGGAAGCGCCCTCAATCTGATCGGCCTGATTGCGGCCGCGATGATCTGGTATGAAAGACAGACCGCAGCCGCCACGGCAGCGGGGCTGATCCTGATGGTGGCAGGCTGCGTGGTTTACGGAATCGGAATCCTCAAGGCCGACGGCGAGGCGAAGGGAAGGGCGAAGAAAACCTTCTGGTCGGTAAACGTCTGGATCCTTCCCTTTATCCCGCTTTCCATGGTCTATAACATTTTATTTAGCGGCATCGGAACGGCTCCCTACCCAATTTTGACCGGCCCCGTTTCGGGCTTCATGGGATTTGTGCTGTTCTGGATTGTTTATATCGGGATCGGAACGGCGGTGGAGCTGGTCCTGCATGCGCGCAGGAAGTCCTGAACTGTGCAGGAGGCTCCCGGTTTATGCCCGCTTTCCGGTGTAAAGCTGGTAATACCGGCCCTTTTCCTCCAGAAGCTGGTCGTGGGTGCCGCGCTCGATGATCCGTCCCTGTTCCAGAACCATGATGCAGTCCGCGTTTTTGACGGTGGAAAAGCGGTGGGCGATCACGAAGGTGGTGCGGCCCTTCATCAGCCGGTCCATGCCCTCCTGAACCAGCGTCTCGGTGCGGGTGTCGATGGAAGAGGTGGCCTCGTCCAGAATCAGCACCGGGGGATCGGCCACGGCGGCCCTTGCAATGGAAAGAAGCTGCCTCTGGCCCTGGCTTAAGTTGGAGCCGTCTCCGGTGAGAACGGTCTGATACCCTTCCGGAAGCCTGCGGATGAAGCCGTCCGTGTTTGCCAGCTTCGCGGCGGCGATGCATTCCTCATCAGTGGCGTCCAGGCGGCCGTAGCGGATGTTGTCCATGACGGTGCCGGTGAACAGATGAGTGTCCTGAAGCACCATGCCGAGGGAGCGCCGCAGGTCGGGCTTTTTGATTTTGTTGATTTTGATGCCGTCATAGCGGATCTTTCCGTCTGCGATGTCATAGAAACGGTTGATCAGATTGGTGATGGTGGTTTTTCCGGCTCCGGTGCTTCCCACAAAGGCGATCTTCTGGCCCGGCGTGGCGTACAGCCTGATGTTGTGCAGCACGATTTTGTCCGGATCATAGCCAAAATCCACATCGTTGAAGGTCACGTCTCCGGCCAGCTTCGTGTAGGTGACGGTGCCCTCCGCCTTATGGGGATGCCGCCAGGCCCACAGGCCGGTGCGCTCTGGGGTTTCCGTCAGGCTTCCGTCCGGATTTTCTTTTGCGTTGACCAGCTCCACATAGCCGTTGTCTTCCTCGGGCGCTTCATCCAGCAGGTCGAAGATCCGCTGCGCGCCGGCCATTGCCATGACGATGCTGTTGGTCTGCTGGCTGATCTGGCTGACGGGCTGGGTGGAGTTTTTATTCAGGGTCAGGAAGGAAACCAGGGTGCCCAGGGTCAGGCCCAGATAGCCGTTCAGAGCGAGAAGGGCTCCCACTACGGCGCAGAGCACATAGCTGATATTGCCCAGGTTGCCGTTGACCGGCATGGTGATGTTGGAGAAAATGTTGGCCTTTTTCGCACTGTCCCAAAGCTGTTCATTCAGCGCGCGGAACTGCTCCAGGCTCTTCTGTTCGTGGCAGAACACCTTGACCACCTTCTGTCCGTTCATCATTTCCTCGATATAGCCGTTGACCGCGCCCAGATCCTTCTGCTGTCTGGCGAAATACACGGCCGATTTTCCCGCGATGCGGGAGGTGACCAGGAGCATGAGGCAGACCATGGCCAGGGTGATCAGGGTAAGGGGAAGATCCAGAAGGAACATACTGATAAAGGTGGTCACAATGGTCACGGCGGAGTTGACGAGCTGCGGAATGCTCTGGCTTATGAGCTGGCGCAGGGTGTCCACGTCATTGGTGTAGACGGACATGATATCGCCATGGGCATGGGTGTCAAAATACCGGATGGGAAGAGATTCCATGTGTTCAAACAGTTCGACGCGCAAAGAGCACATGGTTCCCTGGCTCACGTTGACCATGATCCGGTTGTAGGCGTAGGCGCACAGGATGCCGGCGGCGTAGACGCAGCCCACCCGAAAAAGCGCTCCGGCCAGGGGAGAGAAATCGGGCTGTTCCATTTGTGTCAACGGAACAATGTAATCGTCGATCAGGCTCTGCATGAAAAGCGTGCCCTGAAGCGTCGCCAGGGCGGAGCCAATAATGCAGAGGACGACCAGGATAAAAGAAAATTTATAGTTTTGCAGCATGTATCCGAGCACCCGGCCCATGGTCTTGCCAAGCTGTCTGTAATCGGTTTTCCGGCCGGCGGGAGCCTGTGAAATGGTTTTTGCCTGCGTCATGCAATTTCACCTTCCTTTCCTTCTTCTGCGGGAGCGGGCTGGTCAAAGTCCCCGCCTCCCTTTGTCTGGGCTTCATAGATTTCCTGATAGATCCGGTTGTTTTCCAGAAGCCTCTCATGGGTATCGAAACCATTGACTGAGCCGTTTTCCAGCACCAGGATCCGGTCGGCGTCCTGCACGCTGGAAATCCGCTGTGCGATGATCAGTTTGGTGGTTCCGGGGATTTTCTGGGAGAAAAATCCTCTGATCCTTGCGTCCGTAGCCGTGTCAACGGCGCTGGTGGAGTCGTCCAGGATCAGAATTTTCGGCTTTTTCAAAAGAGCGCGGGCGATGCACAGGCGCTGCTTCTGGCCGCCGGATACATTGGTTCCGCCCTGCTCGATCCAGGTGTCATATCCATCCGGAAAACGGTCGATGAACTCATCCGCACAGGCCTGGCGGCAGGCTTCCTTACATTCCTTCAGGGTGGCATCCTCCTTTCCCCAGCGCAGGTTATCCAGGATGGTGCCGGAGAAGAGGACATTTTTCTGCAGAACTACGGCCACCTGATTCCGAAGGGCCTCCAGATCATAGGAGCGGACGTCCTTTCCGCCCACGCAGACGCTGCCTGTGCTCACGTCGTACAGGCGGCTGATCAGGCTGACCAGGCTGGATTTGCCGCATCCCGTCCCGCCGATGATGCCGATGGTCTCTCCCGAGCGGATGTGCAGGTCGATGTCGTGCAGGGTTTCTTCCCCGCTTCCGTGCTGATAGGAGAAGTTCACATGGTTGAAATCGATGCTTCCGTCTGCAAGCGCGGTCTCCGGTTCCTCAGGGCTTGCCAGATCGGAAACCTCATTCAGCACCTCCGCGATACGTTTCGCGCTGGCGGCGCTCATGGTGATCATGACGAAGATCATGGAGAGCATCATCAGGGACATAAGAACGCTCATCACATAGCTGAACAGGGAGGTCAGATTGCCGGTGGTGAGATTCCCCGCCACGATGAACTGCGCGCCGAACCAGGACAGAGCGATGATGCAGCCGTACACCACCAGCATCATCACCGGGTTATTCAGCGCCAGAATCCCTTCGGCTTTGACGAAAAGCCGGTAAAGCCGGTCAGTTGCGTTCCGGAATTTTTCATTTTCAAAGCCTTCCCGGACGAAGGCTTTTACCACGCGGATGGCGGAGACATTTTCCTGCACGCTGGCGTTCAGGTCGTCATATCTGCGGAAGACCTCATCAAAAATCTTCGTGGTTTTCAGCATGATAAAAATCAGAATGGCTCCCAGAAAAAGAATGGCGATCAGAAAAATGGCGGACAGGCGGGGCTGATGAAGAAGCACATTACCATGCTGCAGACCAGCATGAGCGGGGCCCGAACCGCGACGCGCAGGATCATCTGCCAGGCGTTCTGGATGTTGGTCACATCCGTGGTCATCCGGGTCACCAGCCCTGCGGTGCTGTATTTGTCGATGTTGGAAAAAGAAAATTCCTGTATCTTTTCATAGATGCTGTCCCTCAGGTTGCAGGCGAAGCCGCAGGACGCCTTCGCGGCGCAGGTCCCTGCCAGAATGCCGAAGGCCAGGCTGCAGAAAGCCATGAGAAGCATGAGGCCGCCGTATTGCAGCACCTTCTGAAAATCTCTGGCTTCTATGCCATAATCGATGAGAGAGGCTGTGATGAACGGGATCAGAACCTCCATCACCACCTCAAGCGCGGTGAAAAACGGGGCGAGCAGGGTATCGCGTCGGTATTTCCCGATCTTCCTCAAAAGTGTTTTTAACATAACTACCTCCTTTTTGCCGCCGCTTGCCGGCGGCTTTTCGTCCTGAGTCCGCTCAGAGCCAGTCATCTGTTCGTGCAAGCACGACATCTGACTGGTTCTGG
>ERZ894229.1219-NODE-1219-length-12258-cov-11.0146_pt1 | contig 12258 bp, 9 predicted proteins | sample MGYA00380295_ERZ894229 | MGnify/ENA primary metagenome ERZ894229 (study PRJEB32331, sample SAMN06328479) | human gut metagenome | biome: human gut microbiome; feature: stool | host: Homo sapiens | collected 2014-09-17 ... | reverse complement strand
CGGGAACATCACCGCAAAGGGCTTTTTCTCCCGCCCCTTTAACAGACGGAGCCGGCGAACCGTTTCCTCCCGGTCGAGCCGGCAGGCAAACTGATATCCGCCGATCCCTTTTACCGCCAGAATCCCTCCCTCCTTCAGGATGCGGACCGCTTCCGAAAGGGCGGCATCTGAGGGCAGGCCCGGAGCCATCCCACCGCCTTTGGAAGAAAAATCCTCCCTCCCGCTCAAAATCAGCTGCGGGCCGCAGTCTCTGCAGGAAATGGTCTGGGCATGCTGTCTTCTTCCGCCCGACTGCCGATATTCCCGGCCGCATTCCAGGCACATGGCATATTCCCGCATGGAAATGTGCTCCCTGTCATAGGGAATGGCTTCCAGGATGCTGTAACGGGGCCCGCAGGCCGTACAGCTGATGAAGGGATACCGAAAACGCCTGTTTTCAGGATTTCTCAACTCCGCCAGGCAGTCTGCGCAGATGGGAAGGTCGGGCGGAATCAACGGGAGATCCGCTCCGTTTTCCGCCTCACTCTCCACGATCAGAAAATCCTCCGGCTCTGTGCCTGCCTCTTTTTCCTTTTCCACAATCACCCGGTCCACCCGCGCGGCTGGCGGCGCACACGAACGAAGGCGATGGACCAGCTCCTCCATCGCCTCTTTCGTTCCATATGCTTCGATTCTCACCACGCCGCCGCTGTTGCACACGCTTCCCCGAATGGAAAGCGTGCGGGCGCACTCCGCCACAAAGGGGCGGAAGCCCACGCCCTGCACCACGCCGAGGACGGTGATCTGCGCCCTCATGCTTCCGTCTTTCCGACAGGAGCCTGCGCTTTTGTGACCGCACCGGATCCCTCCGCTTTCGCCGCCGTTTCCCCCTGCGGTTTTGCTACAGGGGCCGCAGGCTTCGCGGCCGGAGCGGGCATGTTGGTTTTCAGGAAGGAATCCTCTGTCTTCTCCGCCCCGGGCTGGGTATAGGTATTTTTCATGGTCAGGCACTTCTTCGGGCAGGTTTCCACGCAGCAGCCGCACTGGATACAGCCGAAGCGCTCGATCTTCCAGGTCTTCTCCGCCCGGTTTACGGTAATCGCGCCGGTGGGACATTTCCTGGAGCAGAGCCCGCAGAGAATGCAGGTGTCAATATCGATTTCCACATGGCCCCGTGTCCGCTCCGGGTATTCCCTGGGCTGTTCCGGATAGGGTCTGGTAACGGGCGGGCTGAACAGATTCTTCAGCGCCGTCCGGGTAAATCTCATGGTTCGCATGTTTTTCATGGTCATCTCCCTCCTTTTATCTCTCCGTACAGCTGATGCAGGGATCGATGGTCAGGATCATGATCGGCACATCGGCCAGCTGGCAGCCCTTCAGCGTCTGAATCAGGGCCGGAAGGTTGGCAAAGGTGGGGGTGCGGACGCGGAAGCGGTCAATGAACTTGGTTCCGTTCGCCTTCACATAGTAGATCGCCTCGCCTCTCGGCTGCTCCTCCCGCATGAAATATTCCCCTTCCGGGAAGCCCTTGAAGGGAACGGCAACCTCGCCGCCGGGGATTTTGGAGGCCGCCTGACGGATCAGGTCGATGGACTGAAAAATTTCCCGGATACGCACGTCGCATCTGGCGTAGCAGTCTCCCACATCGCTGGTCACCGGCTCAAAGTTCAGATCGGAATAGGCCGCATAGCCAAGCTTCCGGTTATCCAGCGCGATGCCGCTGGCCCGCATGAAGGGACCCACAGCGCCCAGATCATGGGCCTGCTGCTTCGTCAAAAAGCCCACATCCCTGAGTCTGCTGTTCACCGCAGAATCGTTCAGGAAGGTCTTTGTCAGCTCCTTTAATTCCTTTTCCATGTCCTGAAAATTGGCCACAAACTGACGGAGCATGGAAGCGTCCATGTCCTTTCTCTGGCCGCCGATTTTGTTCACGGAAAAAATAACCCTCCCTCCGGTGGAGGCCTCAAACATATCCAGCACCTTTTCCCGGATTCTCCAGGACTGCATGAACAGGCTCTCAAAGCCGAACGCATCGGCCAGAAGTCCCAGCCAGAGCAGATGGCTGTGGATACGGCTCATCTCGCACCAGATGGTGCGCAGGTATCTGGCCCTGGGCGGGATCTCGATGTTCATGATGTGCTCCACCGCCTCGCAGTAGCCCATGCCGTGCATGAAGCTGCAGATGCCGCAGATGCGTTCCGCCACGTATACATATTCGGTAAACTCTTTCTTTTCAACCAGCTTTTCCAGACCTCTGTGGACGAAGCCGATGGAGGGAACCGCTTCCACCACCTTTTCATCCTCCAGAACCAGATCCAGATGGATCGGCTCCGGCAGCACCGGATGCTGCGGCCCGAACGGGACAATACTTCTTGTAGACATTACTTTCCCTCCTGTCTTTCCGACTGCTGCGCGGTTGCCTTTTCCGGCTGCGAAGCGGCCGGCTCTTTTCTGTAGGGCGCCCTGTTTTTGATGCGGTAAAGATTTCCGTGGTAATCCATGGACATCATCTTCACAGTGATGCCGAACAGATCATGCATTTCATTTTCATACAGATAGGCCGGCGCGTAAATGTCGCTGATGCTGACGATCTCGTCATCCGGCATAATGGAAAGCCGCAGGCCCACCATCTTGTATTCTTTTCCAAAGGAATAGGTCACGTCAAACCCATCGCCCGCGTTTGCGGCACAGATCTGAATGAGTCTGTAATCCCTGTGCTTTAATTTCAGCACCTCCGTGATCAGGCTTTCGGGATCCACCTGCATGATTTCTCCGTCTATCATTTTGCGCCCTCCCTTCCGGCCTTTTCCAGTTTCTTTTCTTCCGCCATTTTCTTTTTCTTCTCATCCAGCAGCGCGACCGCCTTCACCACTCCGTCGATGATAGCTTCCGGCCTCGCCGCGCAGCCCGGCACGTAGATGTCCACCGGAATGATGGTGTCCACGCCGCCGATGATGTTGTAGCATTCCTTGAAAATTCCGCCGTTGCAGGCGCAGATTCCCACCGCAACGACCACCTTGGGAGAAGGCATCTGCGAATACAGCTGCTGCACCACCGGCTTATTCTGCTGGTTGATGCCTCCCGTAATCAGGAAAATATCCGCATGCTTCGGATTTCCCGTATTGATGACCCCGAACCGCTCCACGTCATAGACGGGAGTCAGGCAGGCCAGAACCTCTATATCGCAGCCGTTGCAGCTCGAACCGTCATAATGCAAAAGCCACGGTGAATTCGATACTTTCATCTTGATCTATTTCCTTCCTTCCTACTGCCGGGATCCGCATCCACGCGGGTCCGTCTGTCAGATCAGCATAACGATCATCAGATTGATGCCTCCTGCCGCCAGTGTGACGATCCAGGTCCACTTCAGCATTTCCTGCCACTTCACTCTGGGGAAAACGTTATCAACCAGCGTTTCAAACAGAAAAGCCGACAGGCAGACCAGAATGGCAGCCGGAATGCTCACCCAGCTGGAATTGATGATGAACAGCCCCACCACTCCGAGCAGGAACACATTTTCATACCAGTGAGACAGCGTTACCAGAGCCAGAATGTTTCCGGACAGCTCCGTGGTAATTCCCCTTACCATCTCCTGATGCGCATGATGGGAAGTGCTGATATCAAAGGGCGATTTCCGGAACTTGATCGTCAGGATGAACAGAAAGCCGACAAAAAATCCGGGCAGATAGCAGATGGCGGAAACCGGCGCCTGGGCGATCTGACGGACGGAAAAACTTCCCGTGGCAATGTAGAAGCCGATGGCGGTCAAAAGCACCATGGGCTCATAGGCCATCATCTGCATCAGCTCTCTCTGCGCTCCCATGGAGCTGTAAGGCGCGTTCGCGGAGCAGGCAGACATGATGAAAAAGATTCCCGCCAGGGTCAGCGCAAAGAACACAAGCAGAATATCTCCGCCCCAGAAAAACAGCGCGCCTGTAAACACCACGAATACCAGAAAGCCGCAGACCAGAAAGTCCTGTACGCTGTTTACCACAACGGACTGTTTGCAGAACAGCTTATGAATGTCATAGAGAGGCTGAAACAGAGAAGGCCCCTTCCTGCCCTGCATGCGGGCCGCCACCTTCCGGTCCAGCCCTTCCAGCAGAGCGCCGGCGAACGGCGCCCCGATCAGATATACAATTGCAATGATAAAGGAAGTCATACCGCCACACCTCCTATTGTCAGAATCAGCAGGATAATCAGCGCCCCCGCCGCAAAAACCATGGAGGGCATAAGCACCTTATTTTCACTGAAATAATCCGGCAGATACCAGTTCGCCAGATACATGCGCTTTTCCTCCCCGAAGGAATCCGTAAAATTCCGGTCATCCCCCGCGTTTGCGCCGCCCATATAGGACATGACAAGCTTATTCTTTTTTCCGAAGGTCAGAAGCCGCACAGCCACCGGAAGCACCAGGATCAGGCACAGCATCATGATCATGATGTACAGGTTTCCGGTTCCGATCAGATTCGGCACATAGGTGTGATACATATCCATCAGGAAGGGCTCGATCAGTCCGGAGGAAACCACCGGGAAGGTCAGACACAGCAGCACCATGAGGATGCTCAGTGTCAGGAGCGCCGTCCACTCACTCTTTTTCGTCACATTTTTTATCCGTTCGGAATGATGATGCACCGCCACCAGCGTTCCCAGCCATTTGGTCCAGTAAAAGAGGGTGGTCGCGCTTCCGAATACCAGGAAAATCACCAGAAGGATGCTTCCGGAATCCACATACGCCTTCAGTGCCGCCCACTTGGAAATCAGCATGCCGAAGGGGGCGAGGAACATGCCCGCGATACCGATGATCATCACATAGGCGAGCCCTGGAAGCTTCACGATCAGTCCGTGCATATCCTCCACGTTCCTGCTGCCGGTGCAGTTTTCCACCGCGCCCACGGAAAGGAACATCAGAGACTTGGACACCGCATGGAACATCATCAGCAGAATACCCGCCCATACCGCTTCATGCATGCCCACACCCGCGCAGGCCGTAATCAGGCCCAGATTGGAGATGGTCGAGTAAGCAAGCACTTTTTTTCCATCGTCCTGAGAAATGGCAAGCACGGAAGTCATCAGGAAGGTAAAGCCGCCGATGGTGGTCACCATCAGGCCCGCCGTATTGCCCTGAAGGGCAGGCGCCAAACGGACCAGCAGATATACGCCTGCCTTCACCATCGTAGCGGAATGCAGCAGCGCGCTGGTGGGCGTCGGAGCCACCATGGCTCCCAGGAGCCATCCCGAAAACGGAAGCTGGGCGCTCTTGGTCAACCCGGCAAAAGCAAGGAACACCACCGGAATCAACGCCAAGGAAGCCCTCTCATCCCCGCTCACCGCAAAATTCACCAGATCCTGAATGTTGATGATCTGAAGCTGTGTCACGGAATAAATGATCGCCACGGCAAAACCCAGACCGCCCAGCAGGTTCATCCACAGGGCGCGGAAGGAATTGTCCATGGCCTCGTCCGTCTGATTGTAGCCGATGAGAAGGAAGGAGCAGATACTTGTGATCTCCCAGAAAAAATAGATCCAGATCAGATTGCTGGAGAAAATCAGCCCCATCATGGCTCCCAGAAACAGGAACAGCATTGCAAAGAAAAAAGACCTCCTGTCCTTATAGTCCAGATGGTGCCTGTTATAATCTTTCATATAGCCGATCGCGTAAACGCAGATCAGGCAGCCGACGATTCCGACGATCAGCGCCATGGCCACCGTCAGCTTGTCCGCCAGAATATGGTTGGCTTCAATATCCGTCCTGCCGCTTAATTCCAGCCAGGTCATCGCTCCGGTCTGCAGGATGGAAAGAAGCGCGCAATAGTACTTCCGGAATTTAAAGCTGTAGTAAAAGACCAGCGCTACCAGGCCCCACTCCACCAGCAGCATCCCCATATCAATGACATGCGTATGCGGCAGATAGGCGACCGTCTTTCCCCCGATCAGATTCGTAACCGCGAACACGATAACCGCCGCAACGATGACGCCACAGAAGGTGAACTGAACCGTCCTTCTGAGCAGTCCGTGCTGCTTCATGCAGGACATCACGAGCGCGGCCAGGAATGGAAACAGAATCAGAAACAAAATGATTTCCATATGGTTCTCCCCGCTTTCCTTTTTGTAAAAATTGGGCCATTTCCTGCGGGCTTCGGCCTGACAGGAAAACGGAAAATGCGGCAGTCCGCCGCCCTCCCGTATGATCTGACAGCCGGTCACATGATTTGAAAACGGGCCGGTTGTGCACCCTTCCTTATCCTACTTCCGTTCGACGAAAGTGTCAAGTGAAAACGAATAGAAAACTCATTTTGGAGCGTCTGTTTTTCGTACAAATTTTATACTTGTCTGTCTCCCTGCTCATTTCCGGTGCGGGCGGCGCCGGGTATATATAGAACGGCTTTCTTTTGTGTCTGGCTGGAATGGGAGGCAAAATGGCCTTTATAAGGATATCTCTTCACTCAAACCAACGCCTTTTTACTTCAACAAATTCTTTTAATGATTTTCCGCCTTTACAAATATCTTTCCAGTTTGATACCGCAGAAGAATGTGGAATATAATTCCTCTCTTCATATCGATAAAGCTGATATGCCATGGCAGCGCAGGCCTCCCTTATTTTAATCAGATTCTTTATTTCTTTTTCCGTTTTATCGAGATTATTTTCATAATCAGTCTGCTGATCAATATTGTCTAATACTTCATACAGCATATTCAGATTATCCTGAGCCAATTCGATGTCCTTCACAGAGTATAAGAGATTATGTATTGCAATCAGGCAACACTCTAAGCCTGGTTCTTTTCTGTACAGACACAAAATTGCCATCTCTTGAAAAAGATCGTAACCACAATTTATCTGATAGCAATCATATAATATTTTTAGTGCCGCATTTACTGACGGTACGACCTTCTCCCTATCTGCCGCTCTTAATCCTGTGATGATCCTTCCTTCGATTTCAGATAACCTGTCTGGCGGCGTAAACAGGACCACTAATTCTATCGTTTCCAAGCTGTACTCATTTATTTCATGCGCCATTTGTTGCACGCACTCAATTATTGCCTTGTCTATCTGCTGTATCAGCTTTCGATCAAAAGAACAAATTGCACTTAATAGTGACTTAACGCGGGATGAAAACTCTTCCCGGTATAATTCAGGATCCCTGGTCTCTGAAAATTTCTGTTTCAATGCCTTCCAGCAGTCAAGAATCCCCTTCACTAACAATTCAACTTCTTCTGGCTTCCAAAAATCTGGTACACTTCTATTAAGATACCGAATCTGTTTCAAATAAATATTCTCTCCAAAGGCAATAGCTGACAGCCGTTGCTTCTTTATATGTTGAAAATTATCAGTATCAAGTAATTTACGTTTTATTCTTTCTGCAACGTCTATCTTCTCTGGATGCGGCCACCTTAAGAACGTGTCCACAAAATAATCTTTTTCATAAGGTAGTAACGTTTGTTCAGTAATATCTCCCCATAACAGCACTGCAAAGCGTTCTCTCTGTTTCTCTGTTAATAAATTCCAATCTGCCATCTGGCCAAGCCGGGGAATAAAGCTTCTTTTTTCCTTTTCATTCTGGTAAGCCCTGTTAAGCATATCGTCTATAATATCCGGATCTATATCTGCAGACTGGTAAAAATGTCTGGCGTCTATAAACTCATTGAAAACGTCAAATGGATCCAAAGAGTTTTCCCTTCTGCCCTGAGTACGTTCTTTTGCTGAACAGGTAAGCAGCTCATTCAGCATAGCTGCCTTTACCCGGTCTTCTGTAACGTACATAATCTGTCGGATCCATTTATTCAATACCTGATATTCCTGGACCACATCTGCATCCATTAATTTGCACATCAGATTAATGAGCTTCTTCTGGCCGCGAATATTGGTAACAGAAAGCATCCTTCTCAGGATTTCCAGTCCGTTTGACAGGATATGATTGTATGCATTCCCCTGGAGGCGGCCATTCGTTGTCTGAATACCCGTCACAGCCCTGTCTACAGCATCGTATACATAATCAAACGCTTTTTCCAGCCCTTCCCGATTATTCCGGTTAAGAACAATGCACTCTTTTCTTCCCAATACTATTTCTGTCGTTTTAATACTTCCGAACCGCAACAGCATAAACCATCCGATATATCTGTATTTTTCAAGCAATATTCTGATAAAATCGGACTCATCCTCATCCAGTAATCTTGTATAACCGATATGCAATGGAACTGCCGATCTGTCCAGTAATCTGAAGAAATCATAAACTCCTGAAAATCTATGCGAAGCAAAAACGACAGTCTTTTTTACTCTGTCAACTTCAAAGGGTTCTGATTCCTTTTCCTTTTTTAAATCTCTGTATAATTCCTGAATAAACTCATTTTTATTCCGGTCAAAGCTGAAATAACTTTCATATTTTTCCGCTTTCGCCCATATGCCCTTCAGTTCTGCATCGTCTTCAGACAGCCTCCCGGCCTGTATAATAAAAGCCTGCAAAAAATATGTACCTGACAGAACAGATTTGTAATAGACATGATACTTTTTATCGGTATCTGCCTGAAGTACGGATAACAGTCCCTTTTCCAGCTCCTGCAAATCCTGACAGGCTTCCGACAGCAATCCACACTCCGCTTTTAATCCGGCAGCCTGTAACCGCACGCCAAAAGCAGACTCCCTTCCCCGAAATGTCAGAAGCGCGTCTCGGGCTTCTGATATCTTATTCTGCATAAACAATAATTTAATTTTTTGCAGAGACAAATCGTCTTCTCTGGTTATGGCGCCACTGCGGGCACTCCAAAGTCTGGCGTAGCCTTCGTTCCAGTTATCTAAATCCAAGTCCTCCCGATACTCTCTCAAGAGAGCCTGTCCCATATAAAACCATGCTTCCTGCTTCTGCGGATCTGCTTCTGTTTCATAATTTATCTGATCCCATACTTTCCTGATCTCTTTCAGAAGCTCTGCAGTATAGGAAATAAAACCAGCCTCATAACGCCAGACCAGTTCGTACGCAAAATCAAATTTCTCATCAGTTGAAACCGATTCGGTCAAATACAAAAGCTCCTCATCACATGTGTAGTACCGCAGGGTACGCCTTTTATTTCCCGGAACAATATACCACTGAGGCGCTTTCTGCCTTTCCTCTTTCCACTGCTGCGTCAATTCCAGAATTCTGGCTCTTTTCTTCTCTTCGTCTAAATATAATCCTTTCCCCTGCGGATATCGAAGCTTCCACTCCTGCTGATCCTCTTCCGACTCATCATCAGACCAGTTCTGCTCTGCATCTGAATATGAAATCAATGGCATGCTTTCTTCAGCAGCAAGCGCCCTGTTAAGCTGTGCTTCTATTCCGTTCACTTTTGATAATAGCAGAGATTGATATGCCAGAAGACTACGATGCTCATCATATTCTTCCGCCCTCCACTCGCTCTGATATATTTCAGCATAAAGAGCTCTGTCATTTTCATAGATACAGCGTTTAAACATCTCCATAAAAGCATCGATAAAGTGCTCTGCTTCTACATCATACTCTTTACAAATCCTCTCTAAATCCCGGCGAATACAGGGAATCATATCATAGCCGGTTTCTTTCGACATTTCCGTATATATCATCTGAAGATTTTCTCTGGAAAAGACCGCCTGGACAGCATCCCCGAAGGAATCTTCTCCTGTATTTTCAAACCGGCTCAAAATATCACCGCACCGGAAGAAAGCCTGCTTAATTTTATCCTTTTCGATCCGGTTTTTAGCACCCCCGGTAAGCACGCTTAGAAAATCTCCGAATATGTTTTCCAAAACAGTCTCTAATGGGTTCATCATGCTTTTCTTTTATTCTCCGCCAGTCGCTGTATCATGATTGTGCTTGCTTTCTAAGATTATATCGTGAATGCAAAATGAAGTTAACAATAACGAGTTTTTTTACATATTTCTTCCACCAACCGCTGCACCGTACAGGCTGGCCACATCTCTGATGGCTTTATCTTCCCATCATTTACGCACTTCCTGTAACACCGCTCCGCTATCTGAATTGCCTTTTTCTCATCTCCAAACTGCATCAATTTTCGGTAAATATCTTTATCCCTTTTTAAATATTTCTGTCCCGTAACCTTCTCAAATTTATCCGCAAACCGGTCACAGCATGTATAAGATTCGCCTATGGTCGGCATCTCTCCGAAATAAGCATACATCCAGATTTCAAAACAGGGATTGGACCAGCCTGCACCAACACCGCTTTTCTCTGCCAACTGGATAATATTATCAAAATCTGTTACCTGATCTCTGTCAAAGACAATCCATGGAATACGGTACTGAGGCTCCTTATTTGCAAGCTCCAGCGCCCGTTTCACCAGATCTGCGGTTCTGGCCTTTTCCACTTTTATCACCAGACGATCTTTCAGCTCTGTCGGAATACTGTCCCGCAGGCCATCAAAATAATTCTTTTCCGTCTCCTTCGTATCTGTTACGATCAGGTAATAACCTAACTCCGGTACTCTTGTTCCCACACGCTGATTCCGGTCTTTTCTTTTTCCGGCCCTGCGGTCACTGGACTTTCCTCCGCTTCTATTCGCCATCCGCAGATCCTCCTATAAGCATCTTCATCGGTTTTAATGCAGGAATTGCACCATAGTTTCCTGTAAGGTAATTTTTTGCCAAAGCCTCGTCTCTGCGCACTTTGTTTCCATCCTCATCTTTAAACTCAGCCAGCGAATACAATTCTGATACCCCATCCCTGTTTTTATTGACCATCCAGATCTCATCCCTGCGCAACAGTTCATTGGATAACTGCCAGATATCATGGGTGGTAAAAATAAGCTGGGCATTCTGCGTATTAATCTCCGGCGATAAAAAAGTCAGTATGATATTCCGAACCAGCAATGGATGCAGTCTGGCATTCAATTCGTCTATAAACAATGTTCCCCCATTATCCAGTACATCTTTCAGTGACGGATAAAGCGCGAACATCTTCAGTGTGCCACTGGATTCCTGATTCAACGGAATCGAAGCCATCTTCTGACTTCCCACTTTTTTATGCAGGGCATCTATTGTAAAGCTTCTGCCTGTATCCTTCTCATCATCCGATGGCAACTCTTCCACCTCAAACCCTTGTATTGCCTCATCAAAGGAAGCAAAATACTTTACCACATTTTCCTGTATTTTCTTTTTGTCTGCAAACCCATATGGAAGGATATTGGAACGGAAAAAGTTCTCAGCCGGATCGCCAAAATCCATAATTTCATTATTCAGGAACCATTCCCGCACCTTTTTAAGTTTGGCAATCCGTAATTTTGCTCCCAGAGAAACGATAAGTGCTTCTTTATTCAATGATGCCTTAATATTCTCCACATGGTTTTTGGAGAAACCATTCATTTCCAGTTCTTCACCTTTTTTACGGTAAAACACGGTTCTATAATTATTTCTTGCTGTCTTAGCTTTGGAATATAACCATTCCTCTACCACCTCATCTGCTTTTAAGGAAAATCCATATTGATATATTTTTCCGGTATTTTCAGAATTATCTACATAAAAGACTTCAAACGTGGTCTCTTCATTGCAGCTGTTATCATCAAACAGAAACGGAGTGACCTTCTGATAATCCATCCCCTTTTTCCGGCGGCTGCCTTCCTCATCTCCAAATTTGAAAGACTCTTCCACGTAATAACTCATGTATTTAAATGCATCATATACATTTGACTTACCGCTTGCGTTAGCGCCATAAATTGCTGCAACTTTCAACAATTTATCATTTGCGATATTTACAACATGATCCTCATGTTCCGTTATTTTAGTCGCCGACAAGTCCAGCGACACTTCATCACGAAATGATTTGAAATTCTTAAAGTTAAATTGTATCAGCATAATAATCTCCTCATTCTGGCTGTCTGTGACCTCTTTTTATTATAGTATATACCATTTGAGGATTAAATCAACATATAATTTAGGAAAAATTGAGATTAGATGATGATTTTGTTAGAAAAAATAATATTTTATTGTTTTTTATGTAAGTCTATTATAAGATATCCAGCTTTAAGAACTTGAAATTTCTCTGCAAAAATCATCCCTGGAATTTCACATTAACCGTTTTTTGTGAAATTATTTTCATTTTTTGTTTCATCTAAACTCAATTTGTTGAGTTTTCTGTGCTATAATGAACGTAGAATTTTCAAGTTTCTTGTTTCATGAGAGAAAGGAGACCTCATGCAAAACCGCGCAGGAACATTTATCACAAACTTATCCGGAGAAATGGCATATCAATCATTCCGTCTGTATATTCTGCGGTGGCGGAGCCACCCAATCTCCTGGAATAGAGCCATGGAATC
>ERZ894229.1214-NODE-1214-length-12315-cov-6.94454_pt1 | contig 12315 bp, 8 predicted proteins | sample MGYA00380295_ERZ894229 | MGnify/ENA primary metagenome ERZ894229 (study PRJEB32331, sample SAMN06328479) | human gut metagenome | biome: human gut microbiome; feature: stool | host: Homo sapiens | collected 2014-09-17 ... | reverse complement strand
TCCATTGAGAACCTTGTCTCCCATGTAGGACACGCCTCTGACACCATCACCGGCTCCATGATGGTACAGGATCTGTTCCGGGTACCCAGATCAGAGGCCAGTACCCGGGATATCTCCACCTCCAAGATGAACAGCCTGTTCCACCTGGTGCAGAGCATTACGGACCATTCCATGATTATGGATGTGAAGATTTATTATGATGACAGCGTGTACGGGGACCTGATGCAGTACAACAAGATAGGGAATGCCCTGTTTAACCCGGTTTCTTCCGTCAGCAGCAGCTACTGGTACGGCATTTTCAGCACCTCACAGCAGTCGCGCCTGCTGTGCCCGGAATTGTACCTGACACCGGACGAGACGGGAAAGAGCGGAAAGCTGGCCTATATTACCCGAATCCCTTATACCTATGAAGGCGGTACTGTGTCCGACATTGAAAATGCCTCCGCCTATGTGGCCCTGTATCTGTCCGGACCTGCCTTTGAGACGGTGCTGCGCAACGACGCCACGGTCACGGATGAGGCTGCCTTTCTGGTTAATGAGCGGGATGTAATTGTGTCCGCCTCAGATATGGGCCTGGCCGGGAAATACTTCATTCCCCGCCGTGATTTGGAGCAGCGGGTGGGAAAGGAAAAGACCTTTTCCCTTGTTTCCTATCTGGACGGCTCTGCCTATGTCGCCTATTTTCCCATCGCGGACACGGACTGGTACATGATGTCCATTATTCCTGCCCTCCATATCGGAGACGCCGGAAAGGCGCTGATGACGCATTTTGCCATGATTTACCTGCTGTTCACCGCCCTGGCCCTGTACACTGCCTTCCGACTGTCGGGTTCCATTGCGGACCGCATCATAGGTGTGGCCCTGCAGATGGAGACGGTGCGCACAGGCCCGCCCCAGCCCATGGATGTGGCTGACACGGGCTGCGACGAAATTGGTGTGCTCTCCGATACCTACAACTACATGACAGAAGAAATCATCACCTTAATGGACAGCCAGAAAAAGGCTTCGGATGAGCTTCGGATGGCGGAATTCCGCGCCCTTCAGGCCCAGATCAATCCCCATTTTCTCTATAATACCCTGGATATGATTAACTGGCTGTCCCAGACCGGGCAGAGCGAGAAAGTAACGGAAGCAGTCCAGATCCTGTCCCGTTTTTATAAACTGACTCTGAGCCGCAGGGAGCTGATGAACTCCATTGAGAAGGAGCTGGAGCATGTAAGCCTTTATGTGCGTCTCCAGAACATGCGGTATGACAATTGTGTGGCCTTTGTGGTGGATGTGCCGGAAGAACTCTGCGAGTACACAATCCCCAAGCTGACGTTCCAGCCCATTGTGGAAAATGCCTTTCTCCACGGAATCATGATGAAGGAAGAAAAAAAAGGCAGTATCCTGCTAACCGGCTGGCCAGAGGGGGATGATATTGTATTCATCATCTCTGACGACGGGGCAGGCATACCGCCTGAAACACTTGATACTTTAAAGGATGATGTGATTGCCGGTACCGGCTCCTCCGCCAGCCCCAGGCACACTGCTTTTTCCGGCCATATCGGCATCTACAATACCAACTTAAGGCTGAAGAGCCTGTACGGCGAATCCTACGGCCTCTCCATCACCAGCACCCTGGGCAAAGGCACGGAGGTAACCGTTCGGATCCCTGCCAGACATATCACGTCTGACTGATTCCTTTCACATCCCAGCAATATGATTCATAGGCCGCTGTCAGGTTCATGGCAGCGGTCTCTTTTGCTGCCTTTTTCTCAAGATAGGATGCCTGGCCCTCCAGGTACTGCGTGCCTGTCAGCAGTCCGGCCTGCTGCTTTCTCTGGAGTCCTTCGTAGGTTAGCTGGGCGCTCTGAAAGGCAGTGAGGGCCGCCTCATAGGCTGTCTTGCTGGCCTGGAGGTTCTGGTAGGAAGCCAAAAACGCTGCCTCCTTTGTCCCCTCCGCCTCATCCACCAGCTTGAATCTGATATTAATTTCAGTGGTACTGCTGGCTGAGGTGTGGCGGGCATTCTGCACGCTCTTGTCATTTCCCATGGCCCTGATCTTATCGCTCTCATAGTCCACGGCTTCAATGGCGGCCATATCCGGCTCCGGTACAGTTCCTATGACCACCTGGCTGCTGTCCTCAATCCCCAGCATGGTAAGAAGCTGCCGCCGCAGCTGACTGGCCTGGAGCCTGAGGGATTCCAGCGAATTTTTGGCAGTGTCCAGGTTTTTTTGCGCTTCCTTCAGCTGGGCCTGGGTGGCGGAACCGGCGGCCTGCTTTCTCCCCATGGCCTCAAAGGCGGCCTGTAAGGACTCAACCCGCTTTTCCTGGTATTCCACGTTCTGCACCATCTGGTTGTAGGAATTCATCAGTGTCTGAGCTGTCATGGTAAAGGTATCCGCGGATTTTTCCAGGCTGCGGGTGCTCTTTTCACTGGTCATGGTATCCAGCTGGCTGTATATACGGCTGGCTGAGGATTTTAACATGGCGGCATTGGAGGCATAGATTCCGGCTGTCTGGCTGTCCTCATCGTCCATGTCCTCCGCCTTATCCTCCATGTTGTCCTGCTCCCGCTTAAGAGTGTCCCATATTTCCTGGTAGGCGTTTATATTGTCCTCATAATCCTCTATGCTCTCTTTTAAAGACAGGTTCCCCTGTTTCAGCAGTTCCCTCAGATTGCCGTATTCAATGATTATGGCACCCGCTGTATTCCCTGCGGTTTCCGGGGTGGTGCTGGCTGCTCCGGCCTGGGATATATCCTTAGATATGTCCTGAGATGTGTCCTGAGCTGCATAGGAAGTCCGGCCGCCGGCTCCCCACAGGCACAGTACCATTGCCAGAAGAACTATTTTAACCTTTTGGGTGTTTCCTGTCTGCGTGTTTCCCGTTTCTGTATTTCCCGTTATTATGTCCCCCCTGTTCCTGCCGCTCTTCTTTATATCACTGCGGTTTCTCATTTCTGTCCCACCTCGTTTCGTTCTGCCATTTCCTGTGCTTTACACGGTTCTATTCCGTCTCCCATATGCTCACATCCTATGACACAGACGCCAGTCCGTCCACCGACCAACGGTATTCCAACTGGGCCTTAAGCAGGGCCAGCTTCTGTGTGCGCACATTGACCTGGGCCGCGGCAAAGGCGGTCTGCTGTGTTACATAATCGTTCCTTGTCGTGGTTCCGGCTGCCATTTTCCGCTCCGCCGTCTCCATGGCTGCCGCCTCGATTTCATACGTATTAAGGGCCTGCTCATAGTCGGATTTGGATATCATCATGCTCTCGTATGCATTCTTTATGCTGGAAGCAGCTGTCTCCTTCTGGCTCTTTAAGCTCTGTTCCAGACTGGTTTTGTTGGTGCCGCTTTTTGCATTGGCTATTTTCTTTTCAAGTATTTTAAGGCTGTAGTTATTTTCCACTCCCCTGGATACATCTTCCTCCAGGTTAATGGCTGTCATCCCCTCCAGGTCCGGCTCCGGCACATCCCCTATATCCACCTGCGCCCCGTAGGTCCATCCCAGCATAAGGCAGAGAGTTTCTTTTGTCTGCCCCAGACTGCTCTGGGCCGACAGCAGGGATGCATCTGCCGATGTGACGGCCTCCCGGGCCGACAGCACCTGGGCCTGGGTGGACATACCCGCACTCAGGCGGTTAAGCGTCTGGTCATAGGAGGACCGGGCCTGTATCTTATTCTGTTCCAGGCTCTCCAGACTGTATGTCTGGCTCCAGTAGCTTATCATCAGCTCCTGGGCCTCCTTCACCAGACCTGCCTCTGTCTTGTCATATTCCAGCTTTTTGACGTCCCCGTCCTCCACATTGTCGTCTCCCTGCTCCCGCAGATTATCTGCCTGAATCTGGCTGCTCAGATAGGAGGAAAGGCGGCTGGCATAATCTGAATCCGACGAATCAGGATATTCCAGGCTTCCGTATATATCATCGGCGGCATCATAGTAATCATCCGCGATATCGTCCGCGTCCTCGCCCCGGAAATCCTCATACTCCAGCTGGTTCTGGATCACCGTGTTATTGTATACATGAATCAAATCCGCTATCTCTGTGAATTCCAGCTGATTATCCCTGAGGGAAGCCCACTGTTCTGCGGTATAGGCAAACTCCGGGGTGCCGGCCCATGCCGTCACCGGCATGGTGCCAAGGCACAATACCACTGCCAGGCATCCTGCCCCTATTTTTCCATATTTCATATGATTGACACCTCTTTCTTAAATATCCAGTACAACCCGTTTCTTATCACCGTTCATAAGCGCATAGTAGATTGGCAGTATGAACAGAGCCACCGCCACGCCCACGCTGAGTCCGCCGATGTTAACAATGGCCAGACCCTGGGTGGTGGAACCGCTGTCCCCTATGGCCAGGGCCATGGGAATCATGGAAAGGATGGTGGTAAGGCTGGTCATCATAATGGGCCTTAAACGTGTGGCGCCGGCCTCAATGAGGGCTGTCTTTAAATCCATGGTCATGCGGTATTGGTTCACTGTATCCACATAGAGGATACCATTGTTAACAACAGTGCCGACCAGAATCAGGAAGCCCAGGATAGACGTCATACTGATGCTGACCCCCGTAATCTGCAAAAGCCCGAAGGAGCCAATGAGGCTGAATGGTATGGTAGTCATTACCATGAAGGAAAACTTCGGTGACTCAAACTGCGCTGACAGTACCACAAATACCAGGAACACAGCAACGGCAATCGCCTGGTACAAGGCTGCAAATTCCTCCTGCATCATTCGGTTCATGGAGTTGACGCCCCTTTTGATGGTGCCGCTTAAGTTGGGGTTTATGACCTCGCTGTCTATGGCGGACTGGACATTTCCCCCTGTATAATCTGCTGTAATGGTTATCTCATATGCCTTATCCGTCTTGGAAATGGAAGCCGGGCTGTCCTTATAATAGATTTCCGCCACATCCGTCAGGGCCACATAGCCTCCGGAAGGCTTGGAGAGTATAATATCCTTCATCTGGCTGACCGTGCGGTACTCATCCTCCGGGTACTCAGCCATCACGCTGACCTCCCTGCCGTCCACATCCAGGGTGGTCACCTCTTCGCCGTCCATCATCTGCTTTACCTGGGAACCAATCTGGGATGCAGTAAGCCCCTCCGCTGCCGCCAGTACCGGGTCCACCTTCACGGTAACCACAGGCGCTGTATTTTCTATGCTGGAATGGACGTTCATCACATCGTCCCTGGCCGTCATCTCGGCAACAATCTTGTTGCTGACTTCCTGGAGCTCGTCGTAATCTGTTCCGTTAAGGATGACTTCATATCCCCGGTTCCTGCTCATGAAGCTCATGGACGAGGATGCCTCCACTGTCACCGTACAGTTATCCAGATCCGCCATCTCTGTCTCCCACTGCTCCACTACCTCGTCGGTGCTCATATCCCTGTTGTCCCTCAGATAGGCTGTTATGGTACCGCTGTCATTGTTATAGCGCAGCATGTAGGATTCCACATCCGGATGCCCCTGGACAATCTCCTCTGCCTGCAGCAGCATGGCGTCGGCATTTTCCGACAGCAGCCCCGGCCTTGTTTCGATGGAAACACTGACCGTTCCCGTATCGTCCGCGGTCATAAGCTCGGTTTCCATCCCGCTGGCCAGAAAATAGGCTGCAATCACCAGGATTACAGATGCAATCATGATAATGGCCTTGTGGTTTAAAAGTCCGGGCATGATGCGGCGGTATCCGTTCTGTATCCGCTCCATTGGCCGCGACATCGGCGCCTGCATCCTCTCCTGGGGCTTATACGCCATATATGTAAGGGGAACAATGGTAATAGCCGACAAAAAGGAGGCGAGCATACAGAACACGATAACGTATCCCATGGAGCCGAACATCTGTCCCGACATACCCTGCAGAAATACCAGCGGCAGGAAAACCACGCAGGTAGTCACCGTGGAGCCCAAAATGGACTGCAGCACAATGTTTGTACCTGACAGGGAAGCCCTGGCATATCCCAGAAGGCCCTTGTCCTCCTCTGTCTCGATGGCCCTGAAACAGCTCTCCAGCACCACGATGGAGTTATCCACCATCATGCCCACGCCCAGCACCAGACCGCTCATGGTAATGATGTTCAGAGAAAAACCGGCGCTGGTCATCAGAATCAGGGACACCAGGATAGAGGTAGGTATGGAGCTTCCTACAATCAGGGACGCCTTATAGTCCCCAAAGAAAATGAATATGATAATCATGGAAATCACGGCTGCCAGCACCAGGGTAAGGGCCACATCCTTAAGGGAGCTGAGAATGCTGTCCGCGCTGTCCCTGACAATCCTGATATTCAGGTTCTCGTCGTCCGCCTCCAGGCTTTCGATAACCTCCTGGACCTCGGATGACACATCCATGGCCGTGCTGCTCTGCTGCTTGGTGATGGAAATGGAAATAGTGTCCTGGCCGTTGTAGCGCGAGATACCTCCCCGGCTCTCCTCTGCCTCATAAACCTTGGCAATGTCCTCCAGATACACAATTTTTCCGCTGGAGGTGGTGATGGGGACTTCCTTCAGAGCTTCTATGGTCTCATGCTCCAGGGACGTTGAAACAGAAAGCTCCAGTTTTCCGGATACAGCATCGCCGGATGGGTAGGAAAGATTTGCCGTGCTCATGGCAGTGGACACGTCGCTCATGGTCACCTGATACTGGGCCATCTCATCGGATTGAAGCTCAATTTTATAATATTCCGACTTACCGCCCATGGCCTCCACCTCTGCCACAGAGGAAATCTGTTCCAGCAAAGGCACCACGGTCTGGTCCACATAATCGTACAAATCCTCCTGGGAAGGATTTGATATGGAAAGCATCATGGTGGTTCCCGCATTGTTATTCATCTCCATGACAGAGGTCTCCGCGTCGTCAGGGAGCTGGCGGCTCAATGCATCCAGACTCTGGGATAAATCATTATATGCGTCATCCATATCGGTGCCGTAATCATATTCCAGCATAATCATGGCCCTGTTTTCGCTGGAAGTGGAGCTCATGCTTTTCACGCCCTCTATGGTCCCCACCTGGTCTTCTATGGGCTGGGTCACAAGTTCATCTATATCCTCAGGACCAGCCCCGGAATAAGACGCTATGATAATCAGCATGGGCTGATCCGTGTCCGGCATCTGTTCCAGCGTGGCATTAAAAACGGAAGAAATACCGAATACCAGAAGGCAAAGCAATGCCATAACCGTGGCCACCGGACGTTTTAATACAAACCTTGTCAATCCCATGGGTTATGCCTCCTGTTCCGCCTGTGATGCTGCATGTTTGCTGTCTTCCCCGCCGGGTGCTGCTGTTTCTCCGGCCTGTGTTTCCTCCTCGGACTGGTTCCCTTCTCCGGACTGGAACTCTTCTCTGGACTGGAACTCTTCTCCGGACTGGGTTTTCTCTCCGGCCTGTGTTTCTTCTCTAAACTGTGCCTCTTCTCCTGGCTGCACCTCATCCCTCAACCGTATTTTCGCCCCCTCATACAGGTTGGAGCTCCATGTGCTCACAACCATGTCATCGGCTGACAGGCCGGAAAGAATCTGGGCATGTTCCTCGTCCTCCAGTCCCACTTCCACCTGGGCCATGGATGCGGTGCCGTCCTGGTACAGATAAACATAGGCATTGCCCCCGCTGTAATAGATGGCATCAATGGGAACCACCATTGTATCCAGTGCCCGTTCCGTCACAAGATTTAATTTCACCGTGCTTCCGGCTGCAATCTCCTGTGTGTTTTCAATCTGGGCCTTTACCTTGAACAGCCCTGTATCCCTGTCAACCATGGAGTTGATTTCGCTGATATATGCCTTGTATGTAGTTCCGTTCTTCTGGATTTCCAGCTCATCGCCCACATTGGCGTTCTGCATCATGCGCTGGGTCACATAGAAGGAGACTATGTTCTCTCCCTCGCCGGCAATCACACACAAATCCTGGGACTGGCTCACCCTGTCATACACCTCCACATCAAAGCTTTCAATCTTCCCATTGATAGGAGCGGTGACGGAACTGTACTGCACCTGTCTTTCGTAAGCCAGTTTAGCGGACTCATACTGGAGCTGCGCGGACTTCACCGCATTGACATACTGCTCGTATTCCTGCTCAGACAAATCGCCGCCGCTGTAAAGAATCTGCATTCTTCTCAGGTTGCTCTGGGCCTCTGAAAGGGATACAGATGCAGCATCCATGGAGTTCTTTGCCGTCTCCACCTGCTCTGTATCAATCTCAAACAGGACCTGGCCCTGTGTCACCATGTCCCCTGCCTTCACATATACCGCCGTGACGTCACCTGCTGCCTTTGCATAGATATGAACCACATCAGAAGGCTCCACTGTGCCGGTAAGCCCTGTGGTAAGGATAATATCGCCGGAGGACGGCTGTTCTGCCCTCACCACTGTGACAGAAGCCTCCTGTCCCATAGGCATGCCGCCCTTTGCTTTTTTTCCTCCCCTCATTACAATCATAGCCACAGCCAGTATGACAATGATTCCGGCTGCAATGCCTATCTTTATTTTCCTGCTCTTGCTCATATCCAATCTCCTTTGCTGGTTTACTCAACTGATTCCTAATATTAAAGGTTGAAGATTAATTCAACATTAACAAAACAGGTATGAATGTCATTTATTTCACGTGATTCTGTGAATTTTTTGTGACTTTACCTGATGTCTGATGCAGCAGCATAAGCTGTCCGAAAACAGAACTAAAAGACAGGCAGGTACACACATACGGTACCTGCCTGTCTTTTAGTTCTGTTTGGACTTGCGATGGAGGCGATGACAGCCAATGTGAATTAAACTGCTCCATTGACGCCGGCATCCCTCTTAAGCATTTTTTCATAAGCATATTTGACACTGTTATCAAACCATATGGTTCCGCAGTAGTCAAAACCGTTCTTTTCCAAGACATGCCTCATAATAGCATTTTTCTCATCGGTGTCAACCCGAACGCTGTAAATTCCATTTTGAATACACAGCTCTTCAATGAGCTGAAACGCAATACTTGCTATACCATGCCCACGGTAAGCCCCGGATATTGCCATACGGTGGACTACCGCATAGGGAAGATCGCTTTTCCAGCTGCCCTGCAGCGTTTCATAGGACGCCTCACCCGCAAAATCAATGCAGAGGTATGCCGCAGCGTCAGAACCCTCCTCGATAAAATATCCCCGCCCATGCTCCAGGTCCCCGATGATGGTTTCCATATCCGGGTATCCGGTCTGCCACTGGTCAATGCCCTGCGATTTTAAGAACTCTTTGGCTTCATCGATCAACGCCATTGCTTTCTCTGCTTCTTTCCTATTTGCTGGCTGTAAAATAAATCGTTCCATACGTTGTACCTCCGTCATTTTATTTTTGACTCTCCTGAATTTTCATTCCGCAAAACCATGTGAAAAGGAAACCAGCTTTGACAAATCGAACTTGCCCTCCTTCCTCTTGTCTGCTATAATAACACAAAACAATGCAGCGAACAAATCAAAGTATTTATATATATAGTTCAATTTTATTGAAGTATTGGAGGAAAACCCATGGAGCTTAAATGTTTAAGAACATTCCGCACGATTATTGATGAGGGCGGTTTTTCCAAAGCTGCCAAAAAGCTGAATTATACACAGTCTACCATTACGTTTCAAATGAATCAGCTTGAACGCGACTTATCCACAACTTTATTTGAAAAAATCGGCAGAAAAATGGTTTTGACAAAAGCAGGAGAGCATCTGATTCCTTATGTGGATGACATTCTCCAGTCCGTGGACAAGTTATCTTTTTTAGGCGAACATTTATCGGAATGCCAGGGAGATATCCAGATCGGCGTTGGCGAAAGTCTGCTATGTTACAAACTTCCCGCTATTTTGAAGGAATTTCACAGGCAGGCTCCGAAAGCCCGTTTGTTCCTGCGCTCTATGAACTGTTATGATATTCGGGATGAGCTTTTCAGCGGCGGATTGGATTTAGGCGTATTTTATGAGGATGTGGGAGGTTTTGGCTCGAATCTTGCGGTTAAGCCTTTAGGTGATTATCCCGTGGTTTTGGTGGCGTCCCCCGAAATACAAAACAGATACCCGGATTTTGTGACACCGGACAGAACCATTCCGCTCCCTCTCATCATCAATGAACCGAACTGCATTTTCCGGCAGATTTTTGAACAATATCTTCGTGATAAATCAATTATTCTCGACCATACCATTGAGCTGTGGAGCATTCCCACAATCAAAAATCTTGTTAAAAACAATGTGGGGGTTTCCTTTCTTCCCGAATTTACAGTAACAGAGGAATTAAACCATGGTGAATTGGTGAAAATTCCAACCGCTATTTCAGGCACAAAAATCACTGCCGTCTGCGCGCACCATAAAAACAAGTGGGTCAGTCCGCTCATGCAGCTGTTTATCAGTTTATGTGATTCGGTTTCCTGCGGCAGGGAGCGGTAACCGGCCTCTCTGCGTCTGGTATCGCGATTGTAAAACATAAACATCCTAAATAAAAAAATAAATATTCTTTCATTTTCTGATGATTCGTTTATGTTTACTTTATAAAAAGATGTTATATATGTATAATGAAATGTAGCAGAGGGAGGTAATGGAACATGTTTCAGATACTGGTTGCGGAAGATGACAAGAATACCCGGCGGCTGATGGAAGCTGTACTGAAGGAACACGGCTACCATCCCATCCTGGCATGCGACGGCCTGGAGGCCTTGAAATTATTAGATACCCACCATGTAGACCTGGTTATCCTGGACATCATGATGCCCGGCATGGACGGCTATGAGTTCACCAGACAGCTGAGGGCTACAGATTACACCCTGCCCATTCTCATGGTCACCGCCAAACAGCTGCCGGAGGACAAACGGAAGGGATTCATTGTTGGAACAGATGATTATATGACAAAGCCCGTGGATGAGGAGGAGATGATTCTGCGCATCCGGGCCCTTCTGCGCAGGGCACAGATTGTGAACGAACGGCGCATCACCATCGCAGATGTGTGCCTGGATTACGACTCCCTGACCGTAAGCCGAGGGGATGAAAGCCAGACGCTGCCCCGCAAGGAGTTCTATCTTCTTTACAAGCTCCTGTCCTATCCCGGCAAGATATTCACCCGTATCCAGCTCATGGATGAAATATGGGGCATGGAATCCCAGTCGGACGACAATACCATCAATGTACACATTAACCGGCTTCGCAAGCGTTTTGAGGATTATCCCGAGTTTACCATTGAAACCATACGCGGCCTGGGCTACAAGGCGGTGAAACATCTATGAGACACAGGAGAAACCGTAAACCACTGGGTACCATGACCCTCATACTGACCGCAGGTATCTTCTTAATCATGCTCACGGTCATGACCCTGCAGGGATTTTTGATGTACCTGTACTGGAGGATTTTCTACCAGGCTGATATTCCCATCCCCCAGTTCTGGCGCCCCATTCCCCTGCTGGCCGTGCTCAGCGCCGTGGTTGGCGCCGGCCTCACCCTGCTCTTAAGCCGCATCCCCCTTAAGCCCATCCGCGACCTGATTGAGGCCATCAACCAGCTGGCGGATGGCAACTTCAAGGTGCGCATCCACCTGGACCTGAACCGTGAATTTGAACGCCTCTCCGAAAGCTTTAACCGCATGGCCCAGGAACTGGAGAACACGGAGCTGCTGCGCTCTGACTTCATCAATAATTTTTCCCATGAATTCAAGACTCCCATCGTATCCCTGAGAGGCTTTGCCAAGATACTGAAAAATGACAGCCTCACAAAGGAGGAACGGGACGAATATCTGGATATCATCATAAGTGAATCCAACCGCCTGTCCCAGCTCTCCACCAATGTGCTGAATCTGTCCAAGATAGAAAAAATGAGCATCCTGTCCGACATGGAATCCTTTGACCTGTCGGAAGAAGTGCGCCAGTCTGTCCTGCTGCTGGAATCAAAATGGCAGAAAAAGGACCTGGAACTGTTTATTGATATGGATGAACTGGAATACCGCGGAAATAAGGCGCTCCTAAACCAGGTATGGATTAACCTGATTGACAACGCCATCAAATTTTCCCCTCAGAACGGAAAGATAAAACTGAAGCTGCACAGGAAGAAAGACCAGGTGGTTTTCCAGATTCTGGACAATGGATGCGGCATGGATGAGGAGACAAAGAACCATATATTTGACCGTTTCTACCAGGGAGACAGCTCCCATACGGCAGAGGGAAACGGCATTGGCCTCACGGTGGTGGAAAAAATCGTACACCTCCACAAAGGTCAGATCCGAGTCGTCAGCGAGGCCGGTATCGGTACCACCTTTACGGTGAACCTTCCTATTATCCCGCCCTCTTCCGTTCTGTAAGTTTCTGTGAATTTTTCCGGTGATGTTCTATGTGAATTTC
>ERZ894229.1201-NODE-1201-length-12415-cov-5.0589_pt1 | contig 12415 bp, 10 predicted proteins | sample MGYA00380295_ERZ894229 | MGnify/ENA primary metagenome ERZ894229 (study PRJEB32331, sample SAMN06328479) | human gut metagenome | biome: human gut microbiome; feature: stool | host: Homo sapiens | collected 2014-09-17 ... | reverse complement strand
TCATTTCTTTACTCAATGTATCTAACGCCACTTCTGATGCGCCACTGGCTGCACCACCGGCAACAGCTAATCCACTGCGCATCGCACCGACCGGTTTTTTCGCCATATCCGCGACTTTACCCGCACCTGATTTCGCAAGCCCTGGCAGTTTCGCTCCGGCATACATGACACCTGCTGTAGCCATCACCCCTTTCAGAGCTGACCCGACACCGGCTTCTTGACCGGTCAATTCCTGGATAATGTAAGGTCCCTCCAGGACAATCAACGCCATCATGATCTGAATGACAACAGCCGCAAAGGAATTCAGATCTTGTTTGCTGACATAGGTTGAAAACATACGGTACATTTTGACTGAAACAGCGAACATCACGATATTGATCGCGATGTTAATGCTTGCTGTCATGATTTTCCGTACCTTCGCTCCTTCAGCTAGGTCCGTAAAAGCAAAAGCCGGCGCGACGATCCCATTAAACACCCCGTTGAATAGGCTTCGGAGATATTTGTAACTCGTTGCTAAGACAACAACGATTGAAGCAACCAGCTGCGTAATGATCACAAAAGGGTGCCAAGCATAACGGTAGTAGTGTTCATCGATTTTGAACCAGCCTGCTTCAAGATCCACTAGCTGGGGCTTGCCATCACTATCATTGACGACTTTTTTTGAGAAGACTTCCGTAGAAACATCGGATTGAAAATCATATTTCCCAGGATCCACCTCTTCGGTGATATCCAACCATTTTAAAGCTTCATTGCTGTAGCGATTATTGATTGACGGGGCAGACTCGGCTCCTGACCACTCATTGGCATCAAAGGCGATCGTGTCATAAATATTATTTTTCATGATTGTCTCAGCTGTCGTACCACCATCAGAGGTAATCGCCTTCGCAATTTCAAAGCTGGAAGACATCAATGTAGTAGTCAACGTCAGGCTGAGCAGCACGACCCCAATCCCTAGCATCAGGTTATTTAGCAAATTGTTTAGTTGGTGCTTGCGGGAATTTTGCATGTACGCCAGAAAGAATAGGATTAAACAGACGGCCCCAATCGCAAATACCGCGCCGCGGTTGCTTTCCACAAATGAACTGACCGCCGAGTCTTCTGAGAAGCCGGCCAGTGAATAGATACTATCCAACAGATAGTCCACTGCGTCCATTAACCGACTCAGCAACCAGATCACTCCCCACATAATTTTGCGGAAAGCCCAGGTCAGCATATTGCTGACTTTCAAGTAATCACTGTAATCATTGAGAACATCGTATGCGTCCATTTCGTCCTCTTTTCTAGTCTTTGAAATACCCCATAAATTGAAGTTTTTTCAACAACTTTTCGTTGAATTCTTGTTTCAAGTAAGCTTTGTATTCCTCGTAATACTCAAAGTTTGCGACTTTCGCTTCATCATCGGGGTTCTCCTCAATGATGGTTCGATAAATGGTGTATTGTGATTCTGGACTATATTTCTCGATTAATGTTGGTTTTTCACCTTTTACATACACCTGATCGATCGCATCTAAGTCCGCTGCAATCTCATTTCCTGTAATCCCATTATAGAGACCGTCTAGGATCGCTTCTTTTTGTTCCATTAATTCTCTCAACTCCTCTTTTCGAATTTCTGTATCTTTTTCACGTTGGACACTTGTGATTGGATTCTTGATCCGTTGCACAAAGTTCCGACTGTATTCTTCCAAAGAAATATCTCGGACACGAGGTAATTCCAGGTCTTGCCAACGGCCATCCGGATCAAACCACTCCTTCAGATATGTGTGGGCATACAACAAGCGACCATTCTCTCCCGCATTAAAAATCGGATACGGACGAACAAGATTGCCTTTCAAATCTTTTCGGTGAATGGAGCGCTCAACAATCACTTCGCCTTCTTGCAGACGGCCAATCTCGGCCGGCGCAAACAACGGTCTTGTATCCACGGTTTCGGTAAACTGCTTATTGATGTCAAACAAGCCCCCTGAGCGGCTTTTCAGTGTGACTTCTTTATCCCCAAGAAGTGCTGAAAAGTCTTCTCTGGCCTTCTTTGAGCCAGTCATTAACATGAATTTATTCATTGCTTCATCTTGAATGAATTCCCCAACTTTTTCCGAGTATTTCATTGTCAGCTGGTTTGGGTGTTGCACATAAAAATCAAACAAGATGCCGCGCCCGGCACCAACCGATAGCATCGATCCAATATTTGAAAAGCCCGGTAAGTTCCCGAATTCGTCTAGTGGCACGCGGATCCGTTTTAGGAGCTTTCCTCCGTCTAGCGAGGACGCATAATCACTGGCAACGTGGTACATTTGTGAGATCCAGGTGCTGGCGATAATATAGTTCGTCTGGATATAATCCGGCAGCACCAAGAAAACGGCTTGCGGTTTATAAACATACATACAAGTTACGCCAGCCCTGGGATCAAAAGGCGTCCCGACCGGTAAGACTACCAGCTCGATTCCTTTGAAAATCTCGTCGTTATTCGGCAGAGTTTGATAAGTGACTCCTTCAGCAACCGTGATCAACCGTTTGGCGGAATAGGTCTCGTCAAAGTCATTGGTCACTGAATAGGTGAGGTAGTATTCCCCTGGAATGGTGACATCTACATACCCTTCCACCACCATTCGATTCGTATAATCGACAGGTGTTGAATCTTTCGTCAGCTTTCTAAAGTCAAATGTGGAACGAGCCATCATTTTGGCGACCTTCGGCGCGGTGAAATTCCGGAGCTTGGCTTGTGTGGAAGCGAATATGGACGCCCGCATTTGTCCGTCCGCATACTTCACCGTTGAATACTCTAATTTTGCCGGATTTCCTGGAGGAAGATTTTCAAAATACTTATCCAAAAGCACGCCCCCGTCTTCCCCAGCTGTCCCAAGCTCAGACAACATGTTGGAAACGGCATACATGGAAATGTATTTTTCTGTCTTCAGCGGGTTCTCACTCTTTTCAATAAATTCGTAACACAACGCTAGAATCAACGCATTGACCAAGGCCATTGCGGTTTCTTCCCAGATGGGTTCCTTGGCCTCTTCGTTGTGATAAAGCGGGTAGCTAAAGGTCTTACACAACTCAATCGCGTTGTCGATATCGCCTTCCATGTACGCCCGTTTGACTAAATCAAGCGGGTTATACTCGAAGGAGCGGTCCAAATCAATCAGGTTGAGGACGTGGCATTCATACCCTCGTTGCTGCAAGGTTCCTTTTCCCATGCCGGCTACGGCTAGTTCATATTTCCCCGAGGCATAGACGAGGTGAGGTTTTTCTTCCGCACGAGAGTAAATATCCATATCCGGAATGACTTTCGTTTGTCCTTTGGCAGATCGTGAGCGACCTAGAATATAGTTGTGAGCGGGATCCTGATCCAAATACACGGTATCGGAAATCCGCTTAACGATTGTTCCTGAAAGGCCCGGATAGGTCTCTGTCACCGTTTTCGGTTTAATCGGGACACCCACATACTGGGCTTTAATCTCCTCGTCAGTGGTCAGACGCTGCGTGGCACGATCGCCTTCCTCAAGTGATTCATAGTTCACCTTAATGCGAAACCAAAGATAGTAATACAACCCAACACCTACGAGATACGTCACTAAGTACACCCAGGGATAAAGAATCGGGTGAAAGCCAAGCACGTTTTGCATGGGCAAGCCTTTGGGTAAGACCCAGCGAAAGTTATAGAAAAGGGAACTGACCACATTCGCAAACAACGTCAGTACCACAAAAAGCCCACCTGCAAGACCCAGGCGGGCACGCTTTTCGTCCATTTTCTCAATGCCGGATTTCAAGCGAGTGAGAAAGATGGTGTTCTTTTCTTCGCGGAATGGCTTTGGTTCCTGTCTCATGTCATTTCACGCCCTGTCTCTGATCGATAGGTGTCACGCATGACTTGATTATGGATCAGGTGTTGTTGCAATTTTTGATCGCGACCATCACTCAAAAATTTACCAACAAACGGCAAGTTGTCCGTCGGTATCGCGTCCATTTCAATCAGCTTTGCCATCGCTTCATCGCGAGATCCCATTGCCAAACTGGACGACTCACCTACACGATCAAAAATCATAAAGTCGATGGCGTGGCCTTCTTTGGCGGGAACCAAAACAATCTCCATTGACTCATCAACCTGGTAAAAATTATGCCCTTCAATCACAATTTTTTTGAAGTTCAATAATTGTTCATTGCGGTAAGCCGCAATTTCTTCTGGTGTTTTCTCTCCGGTATAGGACCAATCAAAGACCGTTTCATTTCTTTCCAAGTGGATTTTTGCTCGTAGTTCTTTGTCGGTCAGCTCTTCTGAAGCAACATACAATCGTTCAATATCCGGCCGTGTAAAAGCGACATCCGATAGTAACCCCCACTTTTCGGCGAATTCTTGTACAGGATCAACGAGTGGCGGTTCGGCGCGGCTTAGTGCCGTAACTAGTGGCTGTTGCTGTTCCTGAAGCTGTACGGGGGATTCACGAATCAGTTCCGGTGCTAATTGCCCCTCGATTGCTTCAATGAAAGTCCGACTCGTCTTTTGGATCTCACCTAAGATTTTCGCCTGATCCCACTCACTTTCTTGATTGAAGGTGGCAAGTTTCTTAGTCCATCCGGCCATGTATGGAATCGCCTGTTCAGAAGTATCCATACCAAAATGGCGACTAACCACGTAAGAGACCATTTCAGCTTGTAATTCCTTCAGCGAAGGATTGTCACTATTCAATGTTTCGGTGGTCCAATAGCTGCCTTCTCGTTGAGTAAAGGGATCATGAAGCGTTGCGTGGGCGAGTTCATGGATCAAAGTGGCGGTAGTTTCTGCTTCAGAAAATCCTGTTCGAAGGATAATTTCCTTGTACCCTTCCCTTGATTGAATGAAGGCGCCCTTTGCGGCACCTAATTCAAAATCTTTGAATTGTGATTCTTCTGGCGAGGTGATTGGAACCCCGAGATCCGCAGCAATACCGTGAAGCCCTTCCCGAACCTGATTCAGCATTTCAGGATTTTCTACGCCAAGATCAAACGGTCGGTTGGGAAATAATTTTGGATAATCTTCTGGCTTGGCATTTGTTTGTGTGATATCAAATACTGAAAACGGGTAAAAGGTGCGATATGTTTTTTTCTTTAAGATTCCCGATTCAATTTTTTTGAACTGTGCGGGTGACGCGTCTGCCAGGCGGCAGGTTTTCTGATTTTCATCAATGAAGTAGCTCATTTCCTGTGGCCGCAAAATTTTGATTTTACTCTTTTCTCCTTTATTGACAGAAAACCCCAGATCTTTAAAGAATTTATAGGTACCCACACCCTGCGCTCCAGGAAACTGTTTCTGAATCAGGATCTGATTCCGTGGAGAGTAGTCATAGAATCGAGACATGAACTCCAGGAGTTCAAGCTGTTGTTCGGGTGTCTTGGTGTATTCTTTGATGCCTTCTAACGCAAGATCCGTCAGGGACTTCACCTCTGCTTGTATTTCTTCTTTCGAACGCTTTGGGTAAGTTTTTTTAGCCATCTAACTCACTCCGTTCAATGAATAATCCTTCTTCTTCTGCTTCACGCTGGATACGCAAGGCCTCAAAGTCTTCCGCAATCACTTCATCGACGACTTGCGTGATGGTTTCACCTGTTCCAATCACCTCGCCAACTAATGTATTGCCATCAACTTTTACAATTTGGACAATTTCATGTTTTGTCAAAACAGTTCCCCCTCTCGTACGTCTGCTTCTGGAATTTTTTGATTCCACTGTGTCATTAAGGTGTATTCCTGATCGATCCAACGTCTTAATAGTTCCGATCGATCTTTTTTTGTTAACTTCATAATCGTTGCCAAGCGACGGATATGTGCCGGATCCAACGTCGCTTGAAACCGTTGGTTCTCTTCCTTGATTGCCAGTTTGGCCACCTCCTAGATTTCTATTTTTACAAAATAAAAAGGCCACTGAATTTCAGTGACCTTCTGATCTAGCGAATTTTTCAAAAAAGTGCCTCACCCTTCCTAAAATACGAGAAAAAGTGAGGCACTTAGCATTGCCAAGAAAAAAAGCCGATTCCGAAATAATCGGAACCAGCTTCAGACATATGATATACTAATTGCGGTAGTAAAGTTTATGACGGTGGCGACTTCCGGAAAAGGTGGTGGTGCGCATGAAACAATTCAGTGCGAAACCAAAATCTAGGAAAGGAGTAGCCTGTTGTCTGTTGAATCAGCACTCACATTGATGATTAGTTTCGGTACTTTTACCGTTGCTTTGATCGTCGCGATTGTGCAGATTGTAAACAATCAGAACAACAAAAAATAACCGTCTACTTTAGCGAGGACGCGGTTATTTTTTGTAACTATTAAAGTCTTGCCACCGTCTTAATCGGTGCTACCAAAGGGAGACTGTTTCCAGCAGTCTCTCTTTTCATTTGTAGTATACCACAATCCCACCTTGTTTTCAGTGTTATTGCACTCATTCTACCAGGAAGTTACTTCCTTACCTTCATATTGAACCTTTTCATAGTTGCCATTGTTTGCCCTTTGCGAATCCATACACCCCAGACGACTAGCCCAAGCAATAACGTCCCTACCACCCAGTTTTCCGTTGGATTTTTAATCACCGAAGCAATTGTTCCAACCACCGTGAGACCACTAATCAAAGTAAATATACCCAAATTTACTAACGGGAACGTAGTAGACGAATACCGTGACAGGTCCACTTTCACCCAAGGGTGAGCCCTTAGGTAGACAATCTCATTCTCTTGTTGAAAGCGTGTATCTTCTCTCGTCACTGAATTTATTAATTGAGTATAAACCCCTTGATTCAATTTCTTCATAAACACAATCGGCCATACCAGAAAGATGACTGGCATATCAAATACTCCAGGGCTTGGATACATCCTTTCATATTGTATAGCCAACCCGATAGCTCCAAAAAAAATGAAGGGATAGAATGTCATCAGTAACACTTGAAAGATTTTTCGTAAGCCCAACTTTTGGTCAACCAAGAACAGTACGATACACACAACAACCGCCGGAATAAGCGAAAACAGGGTCATGCCTACAAAGATAAGATCTGTCGAGACTTTTGCGGTCTCTTGATGATTGTTTTGAGTTACCCATCCAAGCGATAAATTCCGGTCAAAAATCAAGTACTGCCACCCTTTTATGCCAACATAAAGAATGGCATAAAGAATAAGTGACTCACTAATGATAGTGGTAATTTTAATCCCTAAAAAGGTCCAAATATTCTTCATTGACTCTCCTTTCATTTTCCAGATATATAGGTCAGGCCATTGGCAGTCTCCACAGACAGAATCCGGTAAGATACGGTTCCTGTACCTTTCTTAACAACATTCGCTTCTGAAATTAGGATCGACCCGTCTTCATTGACTGCTTCAACGAATGCTACATGCCCGTATAATGGGTTCGATCCTAACTGACCGCCAGGAATTGAAACGGCTGTCCCCACCGTCGGTGTATGGGTCACGGTGTAGCCCAGGGCTTTTCCTGTTTCGCCCCACTGCCCACCGTTCCCCATGTGATCGTCTACGGTCATGCCCAGTTGGGCCATGCGATTGAACACGTACCAAGTGCATTGACCAAAGGGGTATGATCCTGAAGTGTTACGTTCCACACCGTCGTAGGCTGGATAGGTGAGTTTCCCTTGATAAACCGCCGGAATTTCGGTCAGGATGGCGGAATCCGCAGCTACACCTGGAAATGTTGGTGCGGGTGCCGGCGCTTTTTCTTTTACAGTGACGGTCACGACAGCTGGAATGCTCTCTTTTCCGTGGGAATCTTTCACCGTGTAGTGAATTTCGTAACTGCCAGCGGTGTTGAAGTCCACGTCGCCAACAACAGAAATTGCTTCTGGTGAAAGGTCACCGTCTTCAGTATCTGTGGCCGTGATCCCGTCCTTCAGATTAAGCGGTTGTCCGACTTCTGTCTCCAGGTCTTTTGAGCCGTGAATCACTGGTGCATCATTGATCACGTTGATTTTGCCTTTCACTTCCGATTTCTTGCCGTGGGAATCCGTCGCAGTAATCTGAATTTCATAGTTCCCCTCGGTGGTCGTTTGTACAGCATTCAGGTCTTCTAAAGAGAACTCAGGCGTGATTTTCTCGTCTTTGCGGTCGTCTTCGCGATCCGCTACTTTGACAGAATCACGATAGGCAGTCTGATCAAACGGTTGGCCGACATGAAGTCTCAATTCCGGCGCGGTGATTACAGGTGCCTCATTGGTCACTTTGACGTAGATGGTTTTTTCAGCTGCGGCCTTTCCGTCGCGGTCTGTCACATCGCCGATTACCACTTTGTAATTTCCTTCTTTGTTAACATTTACATGATTTTCAAGAATGTTGGCAGCTGTCAGTTGAATTGGTTCGCCGTCGCGGTCGTCTTCGCGATCAGTTGCTTTGATATGATCCAGGATCTCAAATGGCTGATCGATTTCCCATTTCATATCTTTTGCGACAATCACCGGTGCTTCATTCGTGACGGTAAACGTAAGCGCGAGAGTCTCTGATGCAGCGCCTTTCGAATCGACGACATCATAGTTGACGGTGTACGTTCCTTCCTTGTCTACATTTAGATTGGAAGTGACTTGCACTTTTTTGAGTAAGTCACCATCTTCTGGATCGCTTGCCAACACATAATCCGTCAGATTCACTTCTTGGTGAAGTGAGAGGGCCACGGTATCGTCTTTTGCGACGAGTAACGGGCGTTCATTGATAGTCACAAAAAGTGTCGCAAACGCCGTATTACCGAAGTGATTGGTCACGGAGATATAAATCGGATTTGTCCCAGGCTTTAACTCATACGGGGCAATTGTCACGACTGGTTTTGAGCCTTCAGCGTCCAATACCGTAAAGTACGCGTGGGGATCAAACGGATCGCCAGCCGTGATTGTCACCATTGATTCCGGCATTGAGATTACCGGTGTTGTTTCTGGATCGACGATTGGCGGTACTGGGTCAGGATCTGGCGTTGGTGTCGGTGTCGGTGTTGGCACCGGATCAGGTGTAGGGTTTGGCGTTGGGTTTGGCGTTGGTTTTGGCAGATCTGGCAACGTTGGCCGCAAGTCTTGCCCGTTTGAATGCTGGTTCGCTTGATTGGCTGTATTTTCCTTTTCCTGATCCTTAATCGCATTGGCGATGGTGATTATCTCGTTCGGTCGTAGCGAGTTAGACCCGCTGTTGCTAGAAATCACGCTCGTACTGGACGAGGGATTTCTTACGCCGAATTGTTGCAATACTGATTCACCAGTATCTTTCGACTTAGACTTTGAAACTGAAAAGCCAGAAGTGCTTTCTTTATCCTTTTCCTTCTTTTTAATGGTACTCTCGACAATCGATTCCGTGCTTGAAATGGTCGTCTCACGATCCATCGTAGATGAAATAGCGGGTGTTTCTGCCTGCTTTTTCCCCTGTGGATCACCAGTTTGACCGTTTACCAAAATGATTCCCCCAGCAGCCAGCAGTACGGCGCCACAGATTAATAGGTAACTCTGCCACTTTCTATAGAAAGGTTTCTTTTCCTCTTCTTGGTTTGATCTCGTTGGTTCGTTATTCTCCACTGTCTATAAACTCCTTCCCTAATCCAGCGAGACGATCCTGCCAGATTTTCTTGTTCTCGTTGTCCTTTTTCTTGGAATACAGTTCAATCATTTCCTGACAGGCTTTGCCAGTCTCGATCAATTCTTTGACGTCGGAATCATTGATTTTCTTCTGAATATTCTCCGCCTTTTTGAAATCAGCCTTTTGAATCGCCTTGATGGCCGCAACTTTCCAACCTCTTTGAATTTCTTCGGTCAATTTGTCACTTTTTAGCGTTTTATTCAGAATTTCTGCCTCTTCCATTTGGCCCAATTGTACATAGGCATACACCAGCATGGCTTGTCGTTCCGAGGTCAACTGTGGATCATTCAGCGTAATCACTTGTTTCCAATCCTCGTTGTGAAAGGCCAGATCAAACGTCCCTTCAGGAGTTGGAAATTTCTCGTTAAACGTCGCCAGGTCGTCAAACCGTTGGTTCTGACTTAGTAAGCCTGCGATTAAGGCCAGCTGCTTCGGAAATTCTTCACCGACTTTGACCGGATCTTTCGTTTCTAGTGCCTTTGTGACCTGATCTTCCACCGGTTCTTGCGAAGTGGTGCTTTCCGTCGTTTCCGTACTGCTGATTTGGGTATCTGTTGCAGCAGTTGAGAAATGCTGGAAGGCTAGAAAGCCACCCCCGGTGACTAGCAGAATCGCTAGAAGACTGGCGCCGATAATTAGTGGCCATTTACGTTGCTTACGCGAAACGGCTGCAGAGGGAGTTGAAGGAGGAATCGTTTTTTTCGGCTTCTTCTCTGGTCCAGTTGATCGAGCTTCCTTCACTTCATCAAGTAACAACTCAATGAATACATACACTCGTTCATCATCATCGCCGTAGTATTCTCGTAATTTTGACTCAATGAAACCAATCAGCTCATACCCATATTCCTTCCCTAACGGGAGTTCTGAAGAAAAGTCAGGGTGTTTTCTGTTAATTGACTTATCTCGTTGGATATATATTTTGATCTGAACCGACTCGGAAAGTTCTTCTGCAATGACTTGATCCTCTACACGGGAGAGGAGATCCAGACCATCGTAGAAGGCAACTTCTTTCTTTGGAAATCGAGAATTCCCCTCGAACTTTATTTTGATCACCAGATTCCTCTCCTTCCGATTAAGATCTTGGTGGGATCGACAAGGCTATGCTTTGCAAGGTAGGGACGATAATTGCTGACCAGCTGCTGGCTTGTGTTTCCAGATAAGACATAATCGCCCCAGCTGAGAAACAGGCAACCACACCAATACACGCATGTAGCATATGATCTTTACCGGCGGATTGTTTCTGTGGCTCTTTTGACATAAAGGACATCGCGCCAAAAATGAACTGTACGACTGCGTAGAGTACAACCCCTGCAAGCAGCCATTCCTTTACATTGGTCAAAATATTTACAAAGATTTCACCAGGACTTTTTGCGGCAACGAAGTAGCTGATTGCCTTCAATTTCAAGTGGTTTGTCATTGTGGATTTCCTCCTTGATTAGATTTCATGGGAACCTTCAGATCACCCAAATTGTTCAGCAAGTAATCGAAATGAATCTGAAACCGCCATTCTTCATAGTCAATGCCGTTGGACTCCATGACTTCTTTTGCTTTCTTTTCAATCTCTTGTTTCTTTGCCTTCGACAATTCCATCGAATTTCCTCCTGCTCTTAATACCGTTGTTTCCGTTTTGAGCGAATAACAATAATCCCTGTTGGTACAGCCAAAACCGCCGCACAAGCCGCCAATGCAACAGTATTCCCTTCTTTTAAGAAGTAAAAAGCTAATCCAGCACATGCGATCAGCAACACGCCCAAAAAGAGCACCAGGGCCAGTTTCTTTCCTTGTGTCATCTGTCTTCCTCCTACTTGGTTATCTTGTATGTTTTGTAATGATTACTTCCGCTTCGGTCGAATTCGATTCGATTCAGCCTTTGCTTTATGCAGGCTGTACAGATCTGCACGACTCACTGGATAATTTGTATCTACCACAAACGTAAACGGGTGTTGGCGAACAATCGGCAATAAGCCCTTAAGAGCCGCGGTTCGCTGGCTATCAATGTGGATCAAAATACTTTCTTCGACACCTAACGCATCGAGTGGCGCAAGTTTAACCTGCGTCTTGAATTTTGTTTGTGTGATGAGTGTGATCTCGGTGACCTCATAAATTGTTTTCCGGTTGATTACCCCGTTGGCAATCAGTTCGGCCACCCGATTTTCAGTCAGGTGGATACTCCGTAATTGCGACACGTTCGGCCCAAAGGATAAATGCACCCCTTCGTCAACGGTCAACGCTAATTTCATTGGATTTGTCTCTTCCATATGGCGACCCTTTCTTCTTGTTTGGATTTCACGTACAATAAAAACGATCACGCCGTAGGCGCGAACCAGACGGTGTGATCGTATTTGGTAGGGGTAGTCTTGGTGATTTCCGTCAACGAGACTGCCTTATTTTGTTGCTTTTTTCTTTTGGATTACCAGGTATCCAGCAATCAGCAAAATTCCAACTCCCATCAATGTCAGCGGCAGCGTATTTCCTTCGCCAAGTTTAGGCAGAATCCCTGCTTTTGGTGTCGTAGGTGCTGGTGCTTTCGTTGGATACAAGGTTTGCGATTTTTCCTTCAGATCATCGTTGTGACGGCCATTTTCTTTGCCTTCGCCGTCATAATGGATTTCTTTGAACGTAAATACCGTGCCATCAGGGTACTTGCTGGTATCTACTTCTTTGGTCACAACCGTTTTGACGAATTCTTTTTCATCGGCGGTGTAATCGATCCGGTCAGATTTCCAGATCTCTTGTGATTTTCCGTCTGGCGTAACCGCGTAAAGGATCGTTTCGAAGGATTGTTTTTGTCCTTTCACCAGGCTATTGGTGATTTTCACATCGTCGTACATTTTCAAAATGTCAC
>ERZ894229.1194-NODE-1194-length-12551-cov-8.27281_pt1 | contig 12551 bp, 3 predicted proteins | sample MGYA00380295_ERZ894229 | MGnify/ENA primary metagenome ERZ894229 (study PRJEB32331, sample SAMN06328479) | human gut metagenome | biome: human gut microbiome; feature: stool | host: Homo sapiens | collected 2014-09-17 ... | reverse complement strand
TAAATAGTGCATACAGTGAATTAGTAACAGCATTCTTGAACTTAAGATTAATTCCAGATAAGAGTCTATTAGAAGACTTAATCAATCAAGCAGAAGGATTAAATGCTATAAACTATACAAAAGCAACATTTGATGGATTAACAAAAGCATTAAATGAAGCAAAAGTAGTATTTGAAAATCCAGATGCAACTCAAGAAGAAGTAGATAATGCAAAAGATGTTCTAGCAAAAGCAATCGCAGGATTACAAACAGTAACAACTGATAACACAGTAAAAACACCAGTAGATAATGGTGATACAACTGCAAGTGTAAAAACTGGAGATGAAAGCTTAACTGGAATGTTTGCAACAATTGCATTATTAAGCGTAGCTGGATATACAGTACTTAGAAGAAAAGAAAATTAATTATAAAAAGACAATGTTTATAAAATATTGTTGATAAATAAGGAAGAACTAAAATCATTGCTTTAAACAATGAAATAAGTTCTTCCTTTTTGTTTATTGAAAAAATGAGTTTAATTAGTTTTAATGACTGTGTTTGACGGATTTATATGGATTTGATATACTGATACTAGTAATTGGGTTGTTACTATTCAATTAGGCAAGACTATACACTTTTTTGTTGTGTAGTCTTTTTTTGTTTTTAAGAAAGGGGAAAGAAAATGATAAAAATTGCAAAAGTATTACTTAGTTTATCAATAGTTTTATCAACTGTAGTGATGACATCAGTTAGTCTACAAGGACAAGATATTGATTTAGATGATAAGTTAGTAGCTTATTATGATTTTGAAAACGTTGATGATAAGATTGTACCAAATAAGGTTGATTCTACACTAGCTGGTAAACTTATTGGAAGTAATGTATCTATTGTAGATACAAAATTTGGGAAATCACTTCATTTTGCTAATGGTGAAGATGGTCGTATGGAAATAGAACAGGCAATAAATACAACTAAGCAGCCGTTTACACTTTCTTTATGGTATAAATATGATACTTCATTTAATCGTGGTGGTAAAAAAACGGTTCTTTTACAACAAGATGGACAGGGAAGAACTTTATTATCATTAAAAAGTGATAATAAGTATAGTTCATATATTAATGGACAAGATGTCGATAGTAACAAAAGTGTTGATGTTCAAAAGTGGCAACATGTATCTTATGTATACAACCCAACTACAAAACAAATTAGTTATTATGTTAATGGTGAGTTAGATAGTATTAAAGATGCAGGTAATGGAACAGTTAATAGTTTAACTAAGTTAATTGTGGGGCGTCATAAAAATGGTGGAAATGACCCATTATCAATGCGTGGCGATATTGATGAAATTAGATATTATCATAAAGCAGTATCTGCAAGTGAAGCTAAGGCAATTTATGAAAATAAAGCTGGGGTAATTTTATTTGATGAATTGACAAGTGTGCTTGATGAAGCGTGTCAGTTAGTAGCAACAAATAAATTGCCATTTGATCATGAAGCTGTACTGAATTTAAAGAGTCAAATAGATGCTGCTGAAAAGTTGACTAGTAATTCAGCAATGACAGATATTCGAAAAATGATTACATTGCTTGAACAAGCAATAAAAAATTATCGTCAGGCAATCGCGATTAATTTAAATGTTGATTTTAATCAAGTTGAACGAGAAATAGATGATAGTATTTTTGGAATTAATCATCGCTATGCTTTTAATGGATATGGTTCATTTGATAGTGAAACAATGAAAATGAAAGATGAATTTGCAGATTTATATAAAGCTAGTAATTTTGGTTCAGTGCGTTATCCAGGAGGAACGATTTCAAATTTATTTCAATGGAAGGGATCAATTGGTGATTTATCTTCAAGAACAAAACAAATTCATGGATTTTATAATAATCCTAATCAACATGGAATTACACCAAGTTTTGGGATCAATGAGGTAGGAACATTTGCTCAAGACATGGGTTCTGAAATTGTTTATGTATATGGTTTTGGTCGAGGATCTGCTCAAGATGCTTCTGATTTGATTGAATATTTAAATGCACCAGTAGGTTTAAATCCTAATGGTGGTGTTGATTGGGCTTCTATTAGAGCTAAAAATGGACACCAGGAACCATTTAATGTTCGTTATTTTGAAATAGGTAATGAAAATAATCAAGGAGGAACAGATGGAACAACATCACAACAATATTGGATGCAGTTTGTTGATGGTGGAGCTGAAAAAGCATATGTAGATGGTGGATTAGTTAAAATTAATCGACAATTTGCTGTTTTAAAAGATGATTGGAATAAAACAGCTAGTGACAGTACTGGCGAAGCTAACCAAAAGCGTTATATGCGTTATGCAAATCCTAATCCAATGACAGGTGAAAATGGAATGGAACTTGTAAATGATTTTAAAGCAGTTGAAGAAGGCAGTGTTCATGTTTTTGTTGATGGTCAAGAATGGACATGTGTTGATTCTTTTGCAAATCAAACTAGTGACGCTAAAGTGTATACGATTGATTATCGTGATGGTTCTTTTACTTTCGGAGATGGTATTCATGGTATGATTCCGCCAAAAGGAAAAGAAATTCGTGTAAGTTATCAAGTACAACGTGATGGTTTTGTTGCGGTATCTAAAGCAATGAAAGAAACAATGGCAAAAATTGATGCCACTAAAGAATGTAATATTTATTCAAGCTATGAAACTAAAGGATTTATTGACCGGATGGCTAATCAGCAAGATTATTATGATGGTTTAACAATTCATCCATATTCAGGAACACCTCAAGGAGGAAGTAATAATGCTGAGCTATTTTATGATTCAGCAATGAAATTAGCTGAAGATAATGGTATAAAACATGTCGAAAATTATGTAAAGATGTTACCTGAGGGAAAAGTACCAGTAATCTCTGAATATGGTATTTTTAGAAGTACTGATTCATTGGTTAGATCACAAACACATGCAGTTTATATTGCTAAGGTATTAATGGAATATGTGCGATTAGGTAGCCCATATATTCAAAAACATTGTTTAGTTGACTGGTATAGTTCGGGAGCAGATTCTCTAGGCCCAACACAACAGGCAGTTATTCAAGCAGTGCCTCAAGAAGGATCTAATACCCAAACAGGGGAAGGAGATTTTAAATTTTTTGCAACACCTTCAGCTCGTGTATTTGAAATGATCAATAGTTCATTTGGAAATCAGATTATTAAAACTGAATTTGATGATATGATTCAATTAGACAATGGCGTTAATGCTTATTCTTCGCTAGCAAGTAAAGATAGTGAAGGTAATGTTTATGTAGCGCTTGTAAATGTTGAACGTAATAATAGTCGTAAGACTAAACTTGATTTTACTGGCTTTGATGCAAGTAATAAATATATTGAAACTCAAACTCTTGCAGGAGCTTCATTTACTGATGAAAATAGTTTAGAAAATCCTAATAAAGTGGCAATTGAAAAAGATAATTTTGTTAACGAAGGATCAAACATCGAAATTACATTAAAACCACATTCATTTACAATTGTAAAAATTGCTGCTCAAACATCAGTAGATAAAACAGCGTTAATTAATGAATTAGCTGAGATTGCTAAATTAGATCCATCAGATTATAGTGAAGAAAGCTATGCTAATTTACAAAAAGCAGTCGCTGATGCAAATGCTATTGTTGATAAAAAAGATGCTACTCAAGCTGAAGTAGATGAAGCACTAGCTAATTTACAAGCAGCTAGAAAAGCCTTAGAACCAGTAGTAACTGATGTAGATAAAATAGCATTAAAGATTGCAGTAGATCTAGCAAATAAAATTACTGAACACGATTTAGAAAATGTAGTACCAGCAGTCGTTGAAGAATTCATCGCTGCTAGAGCTGAAGCTGATGAAGTTTATAATGATGCAAAAGCTAGTCAAGAGCAAATAAATAAAGCATTTGATCGTTTAGCTAAAGCAATGCATATGTTAGACTTTATCAAGGGAGATAAAACAGCGTTAAAAGCATTTATTGATAAAGTTGAAGGATTAAAAGATAACAAAGATCAATATACTCAAGCATCTTGGGATGCATTAGAAGAAGTATTAGCTAAAGCTGTAGATGTATATGATAATCCAAATGCAATGCAAGAAGAAGTAAACAACGTATATAAAGAATTAGTAACAGCATTCTTGAACTTAAGATTAATTCCAGATAAGACTTTATTAGAAGAATTAGTTAACAAAGCAGAAGGATTAAATTTAGCTAACTACACTGAGGCAACAGTTCAAGTTGTAAACAAAGCTTTAGCCAATGCCAAAGCTATATTAGATAATCCAAATGTAACTCAAGAACAAATAGATAATGCAAAAGCTACATTAGAAAAAGCAATCAATGGCTTAGAAGCTAATATAAATGCGCCAGTGGATAACACAGTAAATACACCAGTAAATAATGGTGATGTAACAGTAAGTGTTGAAACTGGAGATAACAGTTTAACTGGAATATTTGCAACAATGGCATTATTAAGCATTGCTGGATATACAATATTGAAAAGAAAAGAAAATTAATTATAAAATATTGTTAATGAATAAGGAAGATCAGAATTATTGAGTTTATCAATAATATCAGTTCTTCCTTTTTATATGCAAATTTTGTAAAAAAAATTACAATAATTGTAGATGTAAATTTTGTAAAAAAACTTACATTTTATCTATCTTTTTTTAATAAGTACGTTATGCTATATTATAGTCAAGAAGGTGATAGCGATATAAAATTGGAGAAGATAGTTGTTATATAAATAAATGTTTATAAAATTTTTGTTAAATATTTAATGGTGAAACAGTGACTCAGGCTCAAGAATTTAAAACTTGAGTTATAATAATCGAGGCTGATAAGTCATATTAAGTATTGTTTAAAAAGTAAATGAATATTTAGTTACAGAGATAAATAGCTATTATTTACTACACTAATATTTGGTGCTAATATGCAAGAGATTAAACTTGCATAGTTAGGAGTAGTAAAATGAATAATTTTAAATAAAATATATAATATTATAATAAATAAACCTTTCTTTCCTTTCGAAAATATAATTGATAAGTATTAGAAATTTTATTAAAGACTATTAATAATTCAAATTGTTAATAGTCTTTTTTTTAATAGAGGTGGTAAAAAAATGTAAAATAATTTTACATAAATTTTGTCTATAATTTATGTAAAAAAACTTACATTTTATCTAACTTATTTTAATTAATATATTATGGTATATTATAGTTAAGAAAAAGATAAAGGGGTGATGAGATAAAAAGTACTATGATGTAAAATATACGCTATAAAAAAATACACGTCATTAATTAACCATCTAAAATCATTAAATAAATTGCTAGATATAATGTGATAGATGGAAAACTGGTACAGTTTAACAAACTGTTTAACCGGTAAATTTTAAAAATTTTCTCTTTAATATTACTGTAATATGAAAAATTAATTTGGCTTGATGAATTAGTATGTATAAATATTGCAGTAGAATCAATTGGTTCAATTGCCAAAAATAATAACCAATGATATTTATTACTATTTAAAATAATATATAATTATAAAAATTAATAGTGCAACAAATCAATAATAATCTAAAATAAATATTAACTGGTTAGAAATTATAATATGATACACAATACTTAAAATAAAACAATAGATAAAAATATTAAAAATACTTGATATAATAGTAAAAAACTTTTCTTTCCTTTCCTATCGACATTTACAATAAATTAGTATTGAAAATATAATTATCTATATGGTTTTAACTATTAGTAACAATAGGTTATTAATAGTTTTTTTATTTTATTTTATGATAATATTTTATTAAAATAATAAAAATATATTGACAACAGATAATGTTTGATGCATAATACAGACAATAAGTAATAAATATTTATCATAGAGATATATATTTATCAATAAAAGGGGGTCAACTTAATGAAAAAAGATATTACAAAATTATTTGGGGAATTGGTTTTTGATGAAGAAACGATGGAAAAAAGATTACCAAAAGACACATTTAAAGAATTACAAAAAACATTAAAAGAATCTAAACCATTAAATATTAAAATTGCTAACGCTGTAGCAAATGCAATGAAAGATTGGGCACTTGAACATGGGGTGACTCATTATACACATTGGTTTCAACCAATGACAGGAGTAACGGCAGAAAAACATGATAGCTTTATCAATGTTAAGAAAAACGGAAAAATGATTTTAGAATTTTCTGGAAAAGAGTTAATCAAAGGTGAACCAGATGCTTCATCATTTCCAAATGGAGGATTAAGAGCAACCTTTGAAGCTCGTGGTTATACAGCATGGGATCCTACATCATATGCATTTATTAAAAATAATGTGTTATGTATTCCAACAGCATTTTGTTCATATTCTGGTCATGCTTTGGATAAAAAAACACCATTATTAAGAAGTATGGAAGCAATTCAAAAACAAGCATTGCGAATTTTAAAATTATTTGGAAATGATGATGTTGTTTCTGTTAAAACAACAGTGGGACCAGAACAAGAATATTTTTTAGTCGATAAAAAATATTATGAACAAAGAAAAGATTTAATTTATACAGGACGTACTTTATTTGGAGCCCCATCACCAAAAGGGCAAGAAATGGAAGACCATTATTTTGGAACAATTAAATCAAGAGTACAAGCATTTATGAATGACTTAAATGTTGAATTGTGGAAATTAGGTATTTTTGCTAAAACTGAACATAATGAAGTAGCACCAGCTCAGCATGAATTAGCACCAATTTTTTCAACAACCAATATTGCAACAGACCATAATCAATTAATAATGGAGTTGATTCAACGTATTGCTAAAAAACATGATCTAGTAGCTTTGCTACATGAAAAACCGTTTGCAGGAATCAATGGTAGTGGAAAACATAATAACTGGTCAATTTCTACAGATTCTGGTGTTAATTTATTAGAACCTGGAGAAACTCCATATGAAAATGCACAATTTTTATTATTCTTATGTGCAATTTTAAAAGCAGCTGATGAGCATCAAGATTTATTAAGACTATCAGTTGCTACAGTTGGAAATGATCATCGTTTAGGTGCAAACGAAGCACCACCAGCAATTATTTCTGTATTTTTAGGTGATGAATTAACAGAAATCTTAGAAGCAATTGAAAAAGATCGAGCATACGATGGAAAAGTTAAGGAATTAATGAAAATAGGGGCACATGTATTACCTAAGTTTACAAAAGATACAACTGATCGTAATCGTACTTCACCATTTGCTTTTACTGGTAATAAATTTGAATTTAGAATGCCGGGTTCTAGTTCTTCGATTGCAGGATGTAATATTGTTTTAAATACTGTAATTGCTGATGAATTAAAAGAGTTTGCAGATATTTTAGAAAATAGTAATGATTTTTCATCTGCATTACATGAATTGATTCAAAAGACAATTAAGGAGCATAAAAGAATTATTTTTAATGGAAATGGGTATGATCAAGCATGGATTGAAGAAGCTAAAAAACGTGGTTTATTAAATTTGAAAACTACTCCTGATGCTTTACCATATTTTATTAAAGAAGAAAATCGTGAATTATTTAAAAGACATCATGTTTTTGATGATGAAGAGATCTATTCACGTTATGAAATCTTAATGGAAGAATATGTCAAAGTATTAAATATTGAAGCTTTAACAATGGTAAATATGTCAAAAAAAGAAATCTTACCAGCAATAAGTAATTACACTAAACAACTTGCAGATACAATTTTATTAAAACAACAAGTATTATCAACTAATAAAAGTTTATATGAACAAGAAATTCTTGAACAAACTACAACATTATTAAATCAAGCCTATGAAACAACATTAAAATTAGAAGAAAATCTAAAACAAGCACAAGAAATAGAAGATTTTGAAAAACAAGCATTATTTTATAAAGATAATATTATTATCAAAATGAATGAATTAAGAGTTGCTTGTGATAAATTAGAAACCTTAACTGACGAAAAATTATGGCCATTTCCAACATACGGAAAATTATTGTTTGGTATTTTATAAGAGGGGGAAATTATATGTGTTCAATAATGGGCTATTATGGCAAGTGTATATCACATGAAGAATTCTTGAAAGGGTTCAATCAAACCCTTTCAAGAGGGCCTGATGCTACTAAAGTTGTTGAAATAGATCAATGTGTATTGGGGTTTCATCGCTTATCGATTATGGGAATTGATCAAAGAGGGATGCAACCTTTTAAATATAAAAATAATTATCTTGTTTGTAATGGGGAAATTTATGGATTTCGTAAAATTAAAGAAGAATTAATTAAAAAAGGAATTAACTTTAATAGCGAAAGTGATTGTGAAATATTATTACCATTTTATGAGCAAAAAGGTGTAGAAATGTTTAAAGAGCTTGACGGCGAGTTTGCATTAATTATTTATGAAGAAAATTCTAAACAATTAATTGCTGCAAGAGATCCAATTGGAATTAGACCACTGTTTTATGGGTATGATAAAGATAAGCAAATTATTTTTGCATCTGAAGCTAAAAACTTAGTTGGATTATGTGATAAAATCTATCCTTTTCCTCCAGGACACTATTATAAAGATGGACAATTTATTTGTTACTTAGATATAACTAAAGTAACTAAATATTACCAAGATGATATAGATACAGTTTGTACTAATATTCATGATTTATTAATAGCGGGAATAAAAAAACGTTTGGATGCTGATGTACCAATTGGTTTTTTATTAAGTGGAGGACTAGATTCATCATTAGTATGTGCGGTTTCATCAAAATTTTTAAATAAACCAATTCATACTTTCGCAATTGGAATGAGTGAAGATGCGATTGATTTAAAATATGCTCGTGAAGTCGCAAATTATATCAACAGTAAACACACTGAAGTAATTATTACTAAAGAAGATGTTATTAACTCCTTAGAAACAGTTATTTCAATATTAGGTACTTATGATATTACAACAATTCGTGCTTCGATAGGGATGTATCTTGTTTGTAAATATATTCATGAACATACAGATATTCGTGTATTGTTAACCGGTGAAGTTTCTGATGAATTATTTGGATATAAGTATACTGACTTTGCCCCGGATGCTAAGGCTTTTTTAAATGAAGCTAAAAAACGAGTTAGTGAATTATATATGTATGATGTTTTAAGAGCAGATCGTTGTATTAGTGTTAATTCACTTGAAGCAAGGGTTCCTTTTGGTGATTTGGCTTTTGTTAAATATGTTATGCATATTGATCCACACATGAAAATGAATGTTTATGGTAAAGGGAAATATTTATTAAGACGAGCTTTTGATAAAGGATATTTACCAAGACATATTTTAATGAGAGAAAAGGCAGCTTTTTCCGATGCTGTTGGTCATTCATTAAGCGATGAATTAAAACGTTATGCTAACTTAAAATATACAGATCAAGAGTATGAAGAGAAAAAGAAACAGTATCAAGATATTGAGCCATTTACAAAAGAAGCATTATTATATCGAGAAATATTTGAAAAATATTATCCTCATCAAGTCCATATGATTAAAGACTATTGGATGCCAAATAAAAAATGGCCAGGATGTGCAGTTGATGATCCATCAGCTAGAGTACTTTCTAATTATGGGGATAGTGGAAAATAGAAAGGTTGAGATTATGGAAGATAGAAATCTAAAGATGCAATTGCTAAATGAACATGATGCTTGTGGAATTGGTGCAGTTGTAAACATAGATGGAAGAAAGGATTATACAGTTGTTGATCGAGCTTTACAAATTGTCGAGAAATTGGAACATCGAGCAGGAAAAGATGCTAGTGGTAAAGTTGGTGATGGAGTAGGAATTCTTCTTCAAATTTCTCATCATTTTTTTAAAAAAGTTGCTGCTTTGCAAAATATAAATTTAAATGATGAAAATAATTATGGAATTGGGATGTTCTTTTTTCCTCAAGATGAAGTTAAAAGGAATATTGCACTTAAAATATTTGAAGATATTGTAAAAAATAAAGAAGTAAAATTTTTGGGATGGCGTAATGTTCCTTATCATGATGAAATACTTGGTCAAAAGGCTAAAGAGTGTATGCCTTATATAATGCAATGTTTTGTTGAAAGACCTAAACAGATTGAAAAAGACATCGAGTTTGAACGCTTATTATATAAAATTAGACGTGAATTTGAACAATTAAATTTAGAAACATATATTTGTTCTTTGTCAGCTAAAACAATTGTTTATAAAGGAATGTTTTTAGTTGAGCAATTAAGATTATTTTATGGTGATTTACAAGATCATGATTATCATAGTGCAATTGCACTTGTGCATTCTCGTTTTTCTACTAATACTACACCTAGTTGGCAAAGAGCGCATCCAAATCGAATGATTGCTCATAATGGTGAAATTAATACTATTCATGGTAATAGTCATCGTATGTTAGCACGTAAAGATATTTTAAAATCTCAATTCTATGATGATCAATATCCAATTGTTAATATTCAAGGCTCAGATTCTGCAATTTTAGATAATGCATTAGAGTATTTATATATAAATGGAATGCCTTTAGAAAAAGCAATGATGCTAATGATTCCAGAACCATGGAAAAATGTAGAAATAGCTCAAGATAAAAAAGACTTTTATCATTATTATGCGACAATGATGGAACCTTGGGATGGCCCAGCTGCAATTTTATTTTCTGATGGAAATAAAATGGGAGCAATTTTAGACCGAAACGGTTTAAGACCAGCTCGTTATTATATCTTAGATGATCAAACTTTGATTTTATCTTCAGAAGTAGGGGTATTAGATATTCCAGAAGAAAAAATCATTCGTAAAAGTAGACTTGAGCCTGGAAAGATGCTTTTAGTAGATACTGTAAATAAAAAAATAGTTAGTGATGAAGAATGTAAAAATTTATATGCTAAAAAACAACCATATGGAAAATGGCTAAATTCATATTTATTACATTTAAAAAACTTAACAGCTAACAATAAAACATCATATTTTGATCAAAACCAAAGAAATATTTTATATAAAATTTTTGGTTACACTTATGAAGATGTTAAAGATATTATTTTACCAATGGCACAAAACAAAAAAGAATCATTAGCAGCTATGGGAACTGATATACCATTAGCTATGTTAAGTAAGTGTCATCCTCGTTTATTTCATTATTTTAAACAACAATTTGCTCAAGTAACTAATCCACCAATTGATGCATTAAGAGAAGATGTTGTAGTAGATACGACTGTATATTTAGGATCACAAGGTAATTTATTGCAAGATCAAGCTAAAAACTGTCAAGTTTTAGAAATTAATAATCCTATTCTTGATCGATTAGATATTGATAAAATAAAACAATTAAATCAAGAAGGTTTTTGTAGTAAAGTAATCTCACTATCATTTTCAAAGAAAATAACATTACAAAAAGCATTAGATGATTTGTTTGTAAAATGTGATAAAGCATATGTAGATGGTGTTAATATCTTTATTTTATCCGATCGAGATGTCACTTACGATCAACTCATTATTCCTTCATTACTTGCAGTTTCTGCTCTAGAACATCATTTTATCAATACTAAAAAAGAAACTAATGTATCAATTGTTTTAGAAAGTGGCGAACCTCGTGATGTGCATCAATTTGCATGTTTATTAGGATATGGAGCTAAAGCAATTTATCCATATTTAGCTCATGAATGTATTCATGAAATGATTCAAGAAAATATTTTAGACAAAGATGAAAATCAAGCAATTGAAGATTATAATCAGGCAATAGTTCATGGAATTGTGAAAATTGCATCTAAAATGGGAATATCAACTTTACAATCATATCAATCAGCCCAAATTTTTGAAACAATTGGAATTAAACAAGAAGTAATTGATAAATATTTTACTAATACCATCAATTGTATTGGAAAAATCGGTTTAGAAGAAATCGAAGCAGATATTCGCTATTATCATAATCATGCTTATGATTCTTCAAAACTATCAACCTTTGCTTCATTAAACAGTTTAGGATTTCATAAATACCGTAAAGGAAAAGATAAAGAAATTCATTTATATAATCCTGAAACAATAGTTATGCTTCAAAGAGCTACTCAAAATAATGATTATGAATTATTTAAAGCATTTTCAAAACAATTAAATCAACAAGATAAACCATATACAATTAGACAACTTTTAGACTTTGATTTTTCAAAAAGAAAAGCAATATCTATAGATGAAGTAGAAAGTATTGAATCAATTGTAAAAAGATTCAAAACCGGAGCTATGTCATATGGTTCAATTTCAAAAGAAGCACATGAATGCATGGCTATTGCTATGAATAAATTAGGTGGAAAATCAAATTCCGGTGAAGGTGGCGAAGAAATAGAACGCCTTTATGGAAAAACTAATAGTGCAATTAAACAAGTTGCTAGTGGGCGTTTTGGAGTAACTAGTGAATATCTTGTAAGTGCAAAAGAAATTCAAATAAAAATGGCACAAGGAGCAAAACCAGGTGAAGGTGGACATTTACCAGGAAAAAAAGTCTATCCTTGGATTGCTAGAACCCGATATTCAACGCCTGGTGTATCTTTAATTTCACCGCCCCCACATCATGATATTTATTCA
>ERZ894229.1191-NODE-1191-length-12562-cov-13.3235_pt1 | contig 12562 bp, 8 predicted proteins | sample MGYA00380295_ERZ894229 | MGnify/ENA primary metagenome ERZ894229 (study PRJEB32331, sample SAMN06328479) | human gut metagenome | biome: human gut microbiome; feature: stool | host: Homo sapiens | collected 2014-09-17 ... | reverse complement strand
ATATCTTCCAGAAAATGCTTGCCCTGCTGGAAGAAAAGCAGTTTTCTCTGGCCGGCGCCGTTCAAGACTTCACCGACCCCGGCACAGGCAAAAACTATATGTTGTTTCCCATCCGCAGGTTGTAACGGGAGAAAGAACGGGTAATGCCCGCTTCTTTGCGCAGATTGGTCGGTGACCGGTCGAAGGATGTGTGGGACACGCTGGAACATGGCATCGCGTCTAATGCCCCGGACCATAGCCCTAAACCGGAGCCCGACGGAAACGAACTCGCCTGCGGGATCCGCCCGAACCGCTAATGGTCGAAGTCAGAAAGCCCCATATTCCGCTTCCTGTTCGAAATCCTTCCACTACCTCGCTCCGGCCTAGAATCGGAGCATCCGGCATGGATGTTCGCAGGACGGAATGAGTCGTCTCCGTCTGACATTCCGAGGACGTACCGGAATCCAGATCTTTTCGGGCAATGTCCTCTTGCGAACGGGACGGATCCGGGTCCAATATGTCTTCGGTTTTTCCCAGGAAAGGTAGCGTTTGAGCGAAACCGCCAATGAATCCTTCGGTCTGGACTCCACTCTTGGAAAGCAATGCACCACGGCCTGAGTATGGTCACACGGAGAATCGCGTGTCGCCTTTGGCAATCACGGATGGCTTTCATCTCATCCTTCGCCGTAGCCAGCGTCAGCGTCGGGCAGAAAATCATTTTCCTGTTTGAATCGTCGATATTGACGAAGTCGAAGGGGAATTATCCAGATTGAGGTAGTCCTTGTCCATACGGTATATGCTGTCCGCGTTCTTTTCGAAGAATCGGTCAGAAGACCGCTGCCGCAACGGCATTACCCCCACCCCGCTCAGACTCCTAGATTAGGATTCTAACCATACAGGGGCATTGTCCAGAGAGGTGTTTTATCAGCGTGTCCGTGAGTCCGCCAGTTTAATCCCCGGATGACTTCTCGTCGTCTCGAGAGTTAGCCGCCGCATCCTTTCAGCAATTTCCGGCTATCGCTCGCCGGTGTGATCATTTGCCGGATGCCGTGGACTCTTCCGGAACTACCTGTTCGGTCCATTGCGCAACTTCCGTCCTCTCCATTATTCTCGAAAATCTTTCGATCCGCCAGCATAACCGATTACATGGATACGCCGCCGATGGGATTCACGAGGCTTGTATCGTCCTCCTGCTGGATTCTGCCGGTATCGCCCAGCAACTTGAAGGCCTCCCCCATTGCGACTTGTACGTCAATCGCCGCTTGATCTAGGCCGAAGATGCCAGCTGTCTTGCCAAAGAGATCCGTCCGGTTCATTCCGGTTCGGCTGGCCGCAATCCGATGCATCACCAAGGCTATTTCCGGGATACGGATCTGGTCGACGGCGCGTCCACGGACAACACAGTATTCCCGTTCCGAGAAATCTAGGGGAAAGAGAAATCCGGCACGGAAGACGATAGTCTCTGTCATGGAGCGTATGGACCAAAGCAGATACGTGTCAATCATCTCCTCACGGAATCCGTCATCGATCATAGGCTGGGCCAGTTGCCGACGAAGCAGTCCATATTGCAAGGGGAATTCGCCATGGACGATTCTGGTTATGTTCTCGACGACCCAATCCGCGCGGTCCTGCGACGGTTCTCCTCGGGGGATTGACTCAGGATCGATGATGCTGGTGAATAGGAATCTGCAGCCGTCCTCATCGGAGAATGCGGTACCGGATGTTTCGTGAACAGCCGTCTCCGAAGACAGTTCTTCACGTATCGGCTCGGTCTTATCTGTGGAATCAGGTTTGGATGTGCTCATGGAGGGATATTTCGCAGCAAGGTTGTACAGAGGTTCCATATGCTTCGCCGACGTGATGGCAGACTGCAGGATCCGCAGCAAGGCTTGGAAGAACCGGGTCGGATTGTCGTCGTAGTCGACGCAGGAGCAGGTGCTCGTTTCGAAATTCTCCTCAATCAGTTCGTGGTGTAGAAGCAGGGAATGGGCCAAGCCGAGGTTCACATCAAGCAAATGGTTTCCGCAATCTAGTCCATATAGGGATTTCGCCTCGTCGAACAACAGGGTTCGGCATGTGTCCGGATTGTGGTAATACGGGGCGTTCAGAACGGTCATGAACTCCATAACGCTTATTTCGTTCGCCTGTTTGCCGCGGATGACGTTGAAGGGATTTGTGGTGACGGACGAGTTATAGAACCTGTCGTCCGTCTGGATGACTGCCCTTCGCGTATCCGTAAATCGTGCTCGCCATGGTTCCGACCATGCCACCACCCGTCAAGGCGTCGAGTTTCGGAACGTTGATTACGGGACGGGTTTTGGAACACTATTTGCCGGGGCGTCGGAGACGACTTCCCTATTCCAGCCTTTGTTCCGGAAACCTCCGTTTGCGGAACGTATTCCGATGCGCGCCACGGACACCGCCCCAGTTCCTTAAGTGTTGCATGTAATTCAGATGCAACACTTAATGATTTGAGAGGCATCCATCATTCCATCCTTCAACCTGCAAACACCATGCCAGGCATCCGACCGTGTTCATGCGCATCCGTCGCATGATTCCGGTTCGCCAGGCCCGATGGCCCACTCGGACGGAAGGTCCGCGGAGACGCCTCGGCATCAGTCATCCCGGGCACCTTTTTGGGAACGGATCCAACAGAATAATTAAATATAGCTATCGTTACAGGTAGAATTTCGCGATATTGGCCAAAGAACAATCGTGGATGAACAGTCACTGATCGAGGCTCTCAAATCCGGACAAATCAGCTCAGCGAGCCTTGACGTGTTCGAGAACGAGCCCTCTAGCAGACGACAGTCCGTTATGAGATATAGACAACGCCCATATCACCTCGATGTATCCGGAGACGCCGGATACATCTGGCTGGACTCATCCATTAGTTCACAATACAGACGACCTATGCGGCAACGAAGCGATTCCGTGCGCGCATGTTTTCCATGACACGGTTATGAGCGGAATCTGCCTGGAACATGGGATGGGCATTGGCCCATGCCCCATCAGAGAAAGCGAGAGGAATCGAATCGGTCGTGCGATGGGGAGATCCGTATGTCGCCGTGAAAAATAGGCAGCGGTTTCGGAATGGATGATACAGCCGAATTAAGAGGGCTCTTTCCAGAACGAATACCTGCGCAAGAAGGATTCCGATGCCCGAAAGACACTCGCGTTCCCGCATATGCCCCTACCTCCCATCCAGGCCACTGCGGACGTCTCCCGGTTCGGATGCTCATTCCTGAATGGGTGTGCCGGTGATCAGATTCCCGACCCGCTGGTTTTTGGAGAGTCCGTCCTCGAAATCCCTGAGCCGTCCGAGACCGTTGTCGAGCGTCTTTTCCAACGTCCTGTCCCAGTCCTCATCGGAATCGATGGGGACGGACGCGTATTCCGTGATTCGAATGGTGCGCCAGCTCTTTCTGGGCTTGACGGCCGACCCATTCACCTCGTTGATCGCGCGGATCACTTCCCCGCACCGCTCCCTCAGTTCTTCATCAAGACCGTCGAAGTTGAAGACCAGTTGGAATCTCACGCTGGGACCGTCCTTGTCCACGTGAATCTGGTAGACGCAGGGGCAATGCTCTCCCCAGAAGCCGCTCGGCCAGTCGTCATCGGGAAAAGCCGGAGCAGAAGGTCGGTCACGAACACCGTGTTCCATTTATCACCCGTGTCCTCGTGGAACCTGATCGTCTTGTCGTTTACGGATTTCTCCCTGATCCATTCCCGGCAGCAATCCGATATGGCGGAGATCGCATCCGGCCTGTGCTCGTAGATCAGGTCCAGTGCCCTCTTGTGCTTCGCGTAGATTTTCGCGCAGACGCGTTCGAGATCCCTGTCCTCCAAGATGTTCCTCCTCACGGTATCCATGTATTCCGAGATGAACTGTGCCGGCGCAGGTGCCGGCGTGGACGTTTTGACCGCATGGGCTATGATGTCGAGCACGTCCTCATAGCCCATGGAGAGCCAGTCGGATTCCGAGGCCTCCCAGGAGCTTGGCGTGAGGAACAGGAAACGGTGCCGGTAGTGAGGGAATTCCCTCTCTATCTCATCGCGGTATCTGGCCAGTTGGTCGTCATGCTCGCCGGAGAATATCTTGTTCTCGATGCAAAGGACGTATTTCGCCTCGTCGTTCACAGCGAGGATGCCGATGTGGCACCATTCGCGTCGGATCGAGAATCCATCGCAGTCCATGAGCAGATCGTCGAACACCCCATCGTCTTCCGCGCACTTGGCCGCATAATCGACGAAACCGCGGATCACGCCATCATGCAATCCATGGTTCCCGTCGGGATCCATAAGCCATGCGAGCACGTTGCTGTGCCGGATCTCGGAGCACGTGATCCCGAGGACATCGAACGCGTTGAACCCGCCCGTCCACTTGTACAGGGGATCCAGGCATTTGGAGTCGGCGAGAAACTCCCTGAGCGCCTCCTCGTCCTCATCGACGGAATCATTCCCCACTCCCAAGAGCATCCTCCATTCCCTGGAAAGCACATGCCACACTACTCCATGAACGGACCACGTCGTTCCCAGTATCACTATATCGAAGCGTGACTAGCCTCCCGCCCTGGGGACCGCTTTCACGCGCACGATCGGCGGGACCCAATCCGGCACCTAAGACGGATTGAAGGTGACATGGGCTACCACATCGGTAACTGAGCGAACATGCTTGACGTAGCGTCCGAAGAGCAAAGATAAAAATCCTTGTTCACGGAACAATCGAAGACACTTTCTAATGGCTATCGTTCCCATCTGTCTGCCATGGCATAAGAAGCGCAGTTGTTTCCCCATCGGCATACATCCGCCGACGCGCCCAGTTATTCTGGCCTTCCATACTCGTCATCCCGCCGAATCCAGAATAGGTTCCATATGACGATTCCGGATGCGAACATGGCTGAAGAAAAATGGTTGGGCCGAGCGCCGTCTTCGCGGTCCTGCACAAAGACGGCACACGGCCCAATCGCGACCGATGTCTAAGAGGGACGTCCTATCGGTCGATGCCCTCGTTCACGGTCTGGATCGACTTCAATGCGGAATCCACCGTGGCGTCGCCGGTGTAGATGTTCTGCATCTGCACCGCGATTTCGTCGTTGAGCTCCTGCGAGGTGAGCTTGCGGGCCAGCTTGGATTCGGCCTGTCCCTTGGTTACCAAGTCGATGGAGTCTTTGGCTGATTCGGTGGCGTCATCAGGAACTTCGACTTTCATGTCCTTGTCGACCGGCGCTCCCTGCAGGGTGTTGATCCATTCCTGCTGGCCGTCGCCCGTAGTCATGAACTCGATGAATTTCATCGCGGCTTCCTTTTTCTTGGAATCCTTGTTCACGCACAGACCGAAGTCGACGCCGGTGGTCGGGCCGGTGTCCTTGTCCCCGACCGTCGGGAACTCCATCATGCCTAATTCGTCTTTCTCGATGGCGGTTCCCTTGGTCTCGTCGTTCGGCAGCACGGCGGAGACATGCCAGGACCCGGTCAGGAAGAACGCGGTCTTGCGCGCGTAGAAGTAGTTGTCGCGAGCGTCCGGATACGTGGAAGTTCCTACGGCGCCGTCCTGGAACAGTCCATCATCAATCATCTGTTTCCATGCCTTCATGGTCTTGACGAAGGTCTTATCGGTGAAGGATTTCTTTCCGGCGGCGGCATCGTACACATCACCTTCGCCGTACTGGTTCGACAGCCATACGAAGATGTCATCGAGATGCCAGCCGTCCTTCGCGCCGAGAGCCAGTGGCATCAGTCCCTTGGAAGTGAGCGTCTTGTTGGCTGCCAACAGTTCGTCGTAGGTTGATGGCACCTTGACGCCGTTCTCGTCGAGCAGGGTCTTGTTGTAGAGAATGTACTCGGATCCGGAGGTGATGGTAGGCATGGCCACCATCTTGCCGTCCGCGTTGGTGGTCTGTTCCACGGCGCCTTCGGCGACCTTGGAATCCCATCCCGACATGTACTGGTCGGCCAGCTTCTTCATATCGTCCGCGAATCGTCCGTATTGCTCCACCGTGGAGCCGGCCTGCACGCCGAACACATCCGGTCCGTCTCCGCCGGCCATGGCGGTCTGCAGCTTCTTCTGGTAATCGGACATCTCGGAGGTACGCCACCACTTGATTTTGATGTTCGGGTATTTCTTCTGGAACGAGGCGTAGATGCTCTTCCATTGGGCGTCGGTGGGCTGCCACGTCCAGAACGTCAGGGTGACCGGCTTGTCCGAGGTGCCCAGTCCCTCGTCAGCTCCGCCGCTGGAGCTCGAACCGCAGCCGGCGAACAGGCCGACCGGCATGGCGACAGCTCCAAACGCCGCGACCATCTTCTTCATCTTAGACATAATATTCCTCCTTGTTTTCCATGGTGTCCTTCCATCGACACGATGGAGCTCACTTCTTTGTGGCAATCCGTTCCAAGACATTCCCGGAACGGTGATGTGATTGAAAGGTCTTTCTTACTCTCCTTTCCACGGACGGACTGTGGCGCCGCCGTCGGACAGGCCCAGCGAAGTCCGCGCGCATCCAGTCAAAGACGCCCTGTTAAGGGTGATTCCAATCCGACCACCGTCCAGCGGCAGACGCCAGCCACAATCCCGAGCATGGACGGCGAGTACGCCATCGGCGGCCATGATGCGGATGGTCCGCAACGCCCTTCCATCCATATCCCGGCGCGTGCCGCCATGCAACGCGCGCAACCGCACCGGTTCTGTATGGCAGCTGACGGGATAGCCATCGCACAGCAGTTCGACGTGGTCCGGCCCGAGCGCGACCCGATACTCCCCTATGGTTATCAGCGCCTCGGAATGGTCGTCGGCGAAGGCGAAATCCAACACGTACCGGTTGCCCTCAGGCGGATGCCGCAGCGTCGCGGACGCCGACCCGATGCCCAATGGCTCCAAGCCCGAATCCGTGAGACGGAAACGGTCGGAGACATCGATCTCATGAACCATGTATCGTAGGGTCAGCCCCCATAGGTCCGCATGGTCCACGGCCGTGAAGGAGGAGAGGACCGCGTCACCATCCATGGAGACGATGCCGCAGGCACCTGGCTCGGGGCAGATGGCGACGGTGCAGACGCGACGGCCGTCGATACGGGTCTCCATTCGGTCGAAGACGCGTGACACCGCCAGTTCGTGCCAGCTGGACAGGTCGAGGTCGGCAGGCAATGGCGTGTCCTTCCGGGTGACGATGCCGGAGACGCTGTCGATCACGCGCAGGCAGTGAGTTCCGGCATCGAGCATCGCATAGGTCCAGTTGTGCCCATCGGAGAAGCGGACCACCAGACCGGCTCTGGATCCCAGTGGGCCGGCTCCGCATTCCACCCACACGACAAGAGTCTGGGTGGCGGAGACGAGCGGAGCGGACGCCATGAAACCGCCACCGTCGAATCCGATGGCCGGCTGACCGTCGACCTTCACAACATGAGCGGATCCGGAAACGGTTTTCCAATCGTCGGGCACACCGGCGCTGAAATCCGAGTGAACGTCAGCTTCGAGAGGAGCGTCGCGCTCATCGCTCGAGGGACCCGGGGTATCGAGCAATCCCTCGGCGTAGTACAACGGATCTATGCGCATCACTCGTTGTTCGACGCCAACGTAGAGTTCGTCGGCGGCGTCACGCCCGTGGTAGACGATCCAATCGTCCACGCCGTTAGGTGCTTTGACTATGGAGTTATGCCCGGTGCCCTCGACGGTGTCGGAGCGTATGAGCAAAGGATCGAAATGGCCGTTGTTGAGTTGTTTAGCCCAATCAAGCTCGTCGACATGCGCATCGATGGGAGAATCAGGTAGCGACGCGGTGGAGTATCCCACGAAGTAGTCCTCATGCTCGTACGCGTTGGCGGAGTACGTGATGAACGCTTTGTCGCGGTAGGCGAAATACGTGGCACCCTCCACGGTGTGCCAGTCACGCCCGTCTCCGAACCGGTCGCGGGCGAAGATCTCCTCGTCCATGGTCGGCAAGATCAGCGGTCTCGGCTTCCCCTCACGCTGGTAGGGGGTTGACATCCGGTCGACCATCACGGATGTGCCGGGTCGCAGTTCGGACAGTCCGCACACTTGGTTGTCGGCGTATAGCAGGTACAGCTGCCCGTCATCTCCCCTGACCACCTGCGAGTCGATGGCGAAGGTGTCGAAGAGCTCGGCCTTCTTCTCGAACGGTCCGAGCGGATCGTCACTGACGGCCACCCGCATGATCTCGGTGTGGGTGTCGGACTCGTCCTGCGGCATGTTGGAGAAGTACATATGGAAGACACCGTTGATGATGATGACGGAGGGCGCCCAGAAGTTCTTCCTTCCTTCCTCCGTGTAGCAGTAGCCGCGCGGAGTCCATAGGACCAGGTCCGGTGACGTGGAGACCAGGACTCCGCGCTCGTCGGTGGCATAGCAGTAGTAGAGGTTCCGGTATCGGATGACGAATGGATCGGGCGCGGTGTGCTTTCCGCCATCCACGTATGGCACGGGGTTCGTGTAGGTGCGCTTAGTCAGCGGCCGATATGCGGACGGTGCCGGTCTGAATCCGGTATGGCAGGTGCCCGATTCGGCGTCTTCTCCCATGAAGGCGTTTCCGGTGTCTGTGGAGGTCATGTTATTGCTCCTTGGTTTGTCTAGCTCTTGACCGCGCCGGCCGTGATGCCTGATTGCAGCCATTTCTGGCTGATTAGGTAGACAATCACGGAAGGGATGGTCATGAGGATCAGCGCGGCGTATTCCTGCGCCACCATCTCCGGGGTCTGGCTGCGGGTCTCCATGAAATACGTGGAGGCGAGGGTGACGGTGTATTTGCTCTCGTCACGGATGAGCAGCAGCGGGATGAGGTACTCGTTCCAGCTGTAAACGAATGTGAGCACTCCGGTGGTGGCGATCATCGGCGTGGAGATGGGCATGAGGATGCGCAGATAGATACGCCAGGTGGAGCAGCCGTCCACGCGGGCGGCCTCTATGATCTCGTTGGGAATGCCGTCGAAATAGTTGCGCCACAGCAGAAGCATCTGCAACGCGTTGAACGCCACGAGCGGGATGATCATGCCGAGATATGTGTTGGTCAGTCCGAATGCCTTGATGGTGAAGAACAGCGGCATGGTCACCGAGGCAATCGGAACGGCCATGCAGGCGAGCATGAGCACGTAAATCACGTTACGGCCGGCGAACTGCATCTTGGAGAAGGCGAGACCGGCCAGCGATGTGATGAACACCACGATGACCGCCGTGATGATGGAGATAAACAGGGAGTTGAACACCACTTGGAAGTAGTGCACGTTCTCGTTCGTAATCACCGATTCGTAACTCCTGAGGCCACCGAACTGGAGAGATTTGGATATGGCCGTCACGATTGGGAAAAGCCATATGAGCAGGAAGAAGATGAGGACTACGTACATGATCGCGGTCGTGCTTGCTTTGCGTTTCATTGCTGGTTCCTTTCCTTCCTACCGGTTGGCTCGGTCGTTGACGATGACTTGGATTATGGCGAGCACCACGGCTATGGCGAGTATCATCACGCCGATGGCGGCGGACAGACCGCCGTTGAACTGCTGCACGCCGGTCTTGTACAGGTAGGTGTTCAGGAATTCGGTCGATCGACCTGGACCGCCACCGGTGGTTTGGATGACGATGTCGAAGGTTTTGAGCGATCCGACGATGCCCAGCAGAATCAGAGTGTTGGTGGTACCGGACAGATTGGGGATGGTGATGCGGAAGAGGGTGTTCCAGAAACCGCAACCGTCGATTTTGGCTGCTTCGTATATGTCATCGGGGATGGACATGAGACCGGCGTAGTAGATGATCATGGAGAAACCCATCCACTCGAATATGTTGATGGCGCAGATGGAGTAGAGGGCGATATGCGGATTTCCGAGCCAGCTTTGAGCTAGAAAGCCGAGGTGAAGGAAGCGTAGGGTCTCGTTGATGGCGCCCACATTGGGATCCATGATGATGCGGAAAATCGCGGCGATGATGACCGGAGCCATGGCGATGGGCATGAAGAAGACGGCCTTGAACACGCTGGAGCCGCGCAGACGTTCCTTGAGAATGACCGCGAGGAGGAGTCCAAGGCCAGCTTGGACAAGCACTGTGACGACCATGAAGATGACGTTGTTCCGCAACGCGGTCCAGAACACGGAGCCTGGCGCGAGCAGCTTGGCGTAGTTCTTGACGCCGATGAAGTTCATCTCCTTGGATATACCGTCCCAGTCGGTGAACGATGTGGCTATGGTGAAGCCGATGCAGTAGTAGATGAAGAAACCGGAGAGGATGACCAGCGGTGCGATGAACAGATAAGGGCGGAGCCTGGCCTTCCAGGATTTCGTGGACTCGCCGTCGTTCTTCGCCAGCCGTCCAGACGCTTCCCCGTGATGGACCATGGGCCCCGCAACGGGGTCCTTGACCGTGGCTTCTGTCGATGTTGCCGACATGAGCGACCTCCTTTGGTGGCCAGCAATTTTCTGTATCGTTTCAGATTTACGGAACAGAAAAGAACCGCCTTGGGTTCTCGATTCTAAGTCCGGGGGGCACCAAATGGCCACTGCGCCATTCCCGACCCTGCAAACTTTCCAGCATTCCGACGTCGCCATCCGCCACGTTCTGAAACGATTCAGTTTTTATTGCTGATTTAATTATATAACGTTTCAGAACTTTGTCAAACCGATGAATAGACGAATCAGGAAGAAATTCTGAATTACACTCCGGGAGAAGATTTGCGACACACAAGACGACATCCCACATCGATGCGCCGACGTGCCGCACGGGTTCCTTCCTCTACCTGTTCGATGATCGATCTCACCGCCAGTTCGGCAATCTGCGCACGACCTGGGTCGATGCTGGTCAGTGACGGAATGGTGTATTTCGCCTCATCAATGTTGTCGAAACCCACCACTCGCACGCTTTCGGGCACACGCACGCGCATCTCACGCAACTGGCTGATCACGCCCATCGCCAGCAGATCGTTCAACGCGAAGATCCCGTCCGGCCGGATTCCCCGCGCATACATCTCACGCACGACTCTGGCTCCCTCGGCGCTGGTCCAGTCGCCGCATTCGCGGATCATCGAGGGATCGAGTCTCATACCATGGTCGGCCAGCGACATCACATATCCCTTGGTACGCATCAGGCGTGACGAGGGTATGCCTTCGTCCAGAGTGCCGCCGACGACGGCGATTGTACGGCAACCTGCGTCAATCAGATGGTCGGTCGCCATCCTGGCTCCGATGTCATTGGCTATGACGATATGCGGCGCGGGGGCGTTGAAGATGCGTTCGCCCAACAGCACCAGCGGATAATCGCCTTCCAATTCCGCGACGTCCACGGATGTCATGCTGGTCGGGCTCAGGATTAATCCATCGGTCATGTTACGGGACATGGCCTTGACGGAATCGATCTCATGTCGGCGATTGTTGCCTGTGGATTCGACGATGATGCGGTAGCCGTATTCGCGCGCCGCCTTGATCATCTCCTCGGCCAGCTCGGCGAAGTATATCTGGTTGAGGTCAGGTATGGACAAGGAGATCAGTCCCGTACGTCCACGGCGCAGATTGCGGGCCTGTTGATTGGCCGTGTAGCCCAATTCGTCAATCGCCTGCCGAATCCGTTCCTTGGTTGTCGGCTTCATGAAAGGGTAATCGTTGAGATAATTAGAGACCGTGGCCACCGATACACCGGCAAGCTTGGCCACATCACGCAAAGTGGCCCTATGAGACCCAACGGACATGATGATATCCTCCGATGCATAAGCCGATCAAAGAAACTAATTCATTCTGAATGGTTTCAGAACCAGTATAATCCAGTTCAACAATCCTGTCGGTAAAACAATGTACAAAACACGGAGAGCCAGAGGACGATCCCGCGAAAGACTCCGGAGACATGGGAATCAAAGGAGAGGGAACCCCGGCAGGACGGATGGGGGAACCACGGTTCCCCGGAACGGAACACCCCGCAAAAGGAAGACACGGACAAACGGGGACCGGGGCGGCCCACGCCGAACAAACGGGAAAAGAATCCTCCTCCCGGAAGCCCGCCGGACCCCGACCGGGAACACCACAGGGAAACGAACGACGGTCGGAAGAACCCAAGCCAAACAAGAAACAAACAAAACAGACAATAAAAAAATGGAAAACGCTCCCATGGCAAAACATGACAGGCAACGGGAGACAGGAAGGAAAACGAAGCAGACAATAAAAAAGGTGGGGTTTCCCGGAGCGTCGGCTCCACGGGAAACCCCGACAAGAACGTTTGCGGCGGCGTGTTACTCTCCCACACCCTGCCGGGTGCAGTACCATCACCGTGCCAGGCCTTAGCTTCCGGGTTCGGAAAGGGACCGGGCGTCACACCTGGGCCATGGCCACCGCAAAAACCACCATCGACGGCCCGGACCCCCAAAAAAACGGGGACCCCGACCGGCCAAAAGGAAAACCACCCACGCGCCGCCACCGGCGCGTGCCGTGACGGTCCGGGAACCGGACAGCGGACGCGAACACCGTTTCGTGACCACAGGAACAACGCTCCTTGTCGCCAACAATCCCGCAGCAGCAAAGACGCGGACCCACCCCCACACACAGGGGGGAATGGGCTGCTATGTCGCCGTCGCCCGTTAGTACCGGTCGGCTCCACCCC
>ERZ894229.1190-NODE-1190-length-12571-cov-6.624_pt1 | contig 12571 bp, 9 predicted proteins | sample MGYA00380295_ERZ894229 | MGnify/ENA primary metagenome ERZ894229 (study PRJEB32331, sample SAMN06328479) | human gut metagenome | biome: human gut microbiome; feature: stool | host: Homo sapiens | collected 2014-09-17 ... | reverse complement strand
ATCAATGAGGCGGTATACCAGAGAATTATGGAGAACAGGACCGTATCAGAGGATGAGGCCAGGAGTACGGCAGCTGTGGTAGGTCTGGCTGCCCTGAAGTACGGTGATCTGTCCAACCAGGCTGCCAAGGATTATGTCTTTGATATTGAACGTTTTACCTCCTTTGAGGGTAATACAGGTCCATATATCCTCTATACCATTGTGAGAATCAAGTCCATTATCGCCAAATACAGGGAGAATGGAGGCCAGGTAAGCCAGGATGCCGTTGAAAAGAAGATTCTTGCCTGCGCCGGAAGTTCGGAGAAGGCCCTGATGCTTATGTTGGCCAGATATAATGAAGTTCTGGAAAACAGCTTTGCGGAGACAGCGCCTCATAAGATATGCCAGTATATTTATGAGCTGGCCAATGCTTTTAACAGCTTTTATCACGACACCAAGATTCTGGCAGAGGAGGATGAGGCCAGGAAAGAGAGCTATATCGGGCTGATTTCCCTTACCAGACGGGTGCTGGAGGCCTGCATCGGACTGTTGGGAATCGAGGCTCCGGAGCGCATGTAACCGCGGGGATGTCCTGGGATGCTGATAGGTCCTGCCTTGGGGCAGGGGTATCAGGAATCCCGCTGAAAGGATGCATGAAGCAGATGAAGATTGTCAGGATGAACACCAGCAGCTTCTGGAAGGGGGAGGCTGGTGTGAAAGGCCTGGTTGAAGACCAGGGGGAAACATTTGAGGTAAATTTATATCTGGGAAGCGGAAGAGTAAGGGATTACTCCTGTTCCTGCAGCAAAGGGAATTCTTACAGGGGAATGTGCGCCCATGGGGAGGCCCTTTTTGCGTATTATAATCAGCAGAGGGAGGAGGCGTCCAAACCAACGGTTCATACATCCTCCCAGGTTCACACCATGATTCGGGAATACACCAACCGGGAGGTGGCCCTGATTCTGGCAGAGGAGGTGGACGCTCAGGTAAGGCTGGAGCCGGTGCTGATTCTGGACGGTAAAGACACGCGTCTGGAGTTTGAGGTGGGGATTACCCGTTTTTATGCTGTACGCGATTTGAGGGCCTTTAAGGAGGCCGTTGAAAATGGTGCCCATGTGGCCTATGGAAAGGACCTGTCCTTTCATCACCACAAATCGGCTTTTACAGACAGCAGCAGGGAACTGCTGGCCCTGCTTATGGGAGGGGTGCAAAACCAGAAAGCGGTCCGCAGCCTGACCCTTAACCGTATGAACCGGGATCAGTTTTTTGAAATAATGTCTGGCCGGACCGCAAAGGTCCAGCTTCCCGGCGGGAACCGGGTCATGATGGATATGGAGGATTCTGATCCTGTGGTCTCGCTTAAAGTGGAGAAGACGGGAAGGGACGGCCTGAAAGCCAGCCTTATGGGAGTGGCGCCAATGAAAGGAAGCGAAGGGCCAAGGCAGGTGGCGGGGTGCTTTCGCGGGGAGCGGTTTCTGTATGTGGTGTCTGGCCAGAGGCTTTACCGGTGCAGCGAGTCATGTACCCAGGTCATGGGGCTGTTCATGGAGCAGATGTGCATGGAGCGGGATGAAAGCGTGATGGTGGGTCAGAGGGATATTCCGCTGTTCTATGAGCGTGTTATCAAGCATATTCTTCCGTATTGCCGTCTCATGCTGGAGGATGTGGATTTTAAGGATTATGAGCCGGAGCCCTTAAAGGTATCCTTCCGGTTCGACACAGGGGAGGATGGGGCTCTGGTGATGGAACCAACCCTTGCCTACGGCGGCTATGAATTCCATCCCCTGGAGGACGAGAATCTTCCCAGGACAATATGCCGCGATGTGCCGGGGGAGTTCAGGGTAAGCCAGCTGATCCATAAATATTTCAAGTACAAGGACCCGGAGGGAATACGGCTGGTCATAAGGAATGACGAGGATGAGATTTACCGTCTTATGACAGAGGGAATGGACGAATTCCGTTCCATGGGAGATGTATATGTGTCTGAGAACCTGCGTCAGTGGAAGGTTCTGGCGCCTCCCAGGGTTACTGTGGGTGCTTCTGCTGCCGGCGGCTGGCTGGAACTGGATGTGGATATGGGTGACATGAATAGCCAGGAACTGAACCGGATACTGGCAGCCTACAGCCAGAAAAAGAAGTACTACAGGCTGAAAAACGGACAATTTCTGGGACTGGATGAAGGCGGTCTCACGGTCATCAGCCGTATGGCATCGGAATTGGGAGTGACCAGAAAGGAGCTTCAGAGCGGCAAGGTCCGTCTGCCGGCTTACCGTGCCTTCTATCTGGATTATCTGCTTAAGGAGAGTACCGGCGTAACCTATTACAGGGACCAGATGCTAAAGGCCATGGTAAGGTCGGTCAAGTCTGTGGAGGACAGTGATTTTACTGCGCCGGAAAGACTCAGGGGCGTTCTGCGGGAGTATCAGCGAATCGGGTATGTCTGGCTGCGGACCCTGGACAGTTACGGATTCGGGGGTATCCTGGCCGATGACATGGGATTGGGAAAAACCATACAGATTATTGCCCTGTTGGAGGACGCCTATGGCTCAGGCGAACAATCTCCGTCCCTGATTATATGCCCGGCTTCCCTGGTCTACAACTGGGAGCATGAGATCCGGCGTTTTGCGCCGGACCTTAAGGTATTATCCGTGGTGGGAAGCAGTTCGGAGCGGGAGGTCCTTTTAAATGAGGTGGGAAGAAATCCGCAGGACTATCAGGTTATTGTGACATCCTACGATTTGCTGAGAAGAGATGTAGGCTTATATGAAGCCATCCACTTCCGGTATCAGGTCATAGATGAGGCGCAGTATATCAAAAACGCATCCACACAGAGCGCAAGGGCAGTGAAGTCCCTGGATGTGCAGACCAGGTTTGCCCTCACAGGGACGCCTGTTGAAAACCGGCTGGGGGAGCTGTGGAGCATTTTCGATTATCTGATGCCGGGCTTTCTCTTTGGAAGCCAGTTCTTTAAGAGGGAATATGAAATCCCTATCGTAAGAGAGGGTGACGGGGCTGCCCTCAAACGGCTGAAGCGGCTCATAGGTCCCTTTGTGCTGAGGCGGGTAAAAAAGGATGTATTAAAGGAGCTTCCGGATAAGATGGAGGAGGTGGTATATTCCAACTTTGAAACGGAGCAGAAAAAATTATATGCAGCCAATGCGGCCAAGTTTAAGGAGAAGCTCAGCACAGGCGGTTTTGGCCAGGCTGGGGAAGGAAAGCTCCAGATTTTAGCGGAGCTCATGCGCCTGAGGCAGATTTGCTGCGACCCGCGGTTATGTTACGACAATTACAGGGGCAGCTCCGCCAAGCTGGAGACCTGTATGGACCTGGTGCGAAGGGGCGTGGCGGGAGGACATAAGATATTATTGTTTTCCCAGTTTACCTCCATGCTGGATATTATTTATACAAGGTTCGAGAAGGAGGGAATCATGAGCCACATGCTGACAGGGGCCACCTCCAAGGAAGAACGAATCCGGCTGGTGGGAGATTTTGGAAAGGATGAGGTGCCGGTATTCCTGATAAGCCTGAAAGCAGGGGGGACCGGCCTTAACCTGACTGCGGCGGATATCGTCATCCATTATGACCCGTGGTGGAACGTGGCTGCCCAGAATCAGGCCACGGACAGAACCCACCGGATAGGCCAGGATAAGCAGGTAACGGTCTATAAACTGATTACCAGAAATACCATAGAAGAGAACATCTTAAAGCTTCAGGAAGCCAAGAGCCATCTGGCGGATGCAGTGGTGCCTGAGGGCACGATATCCTTTGGCAGCCTGACAAGAGATGATATACTGAATATCATAAAGGAGGAATAGGAAATGAAAGTATTAATGTTAAACGGAAGTCCCCATGAGAAGGGGTGTACCTACACAGCCCTTGCAGAGGTGGCAGGAGAGCTCAACCAGGCCGGCATTGAAACAGAGATTATGCATGTGGGCGGCGGGACTGTCCATGGATGCATGGGCTGCGGCGCATGCGGTAAGCTTGGAAAATGCATTTACAGTGACGACAAGGTCAACGAAGCAGTGGAGAAGATGAGGCAGAGCGATGGGCTGATCGTGGGTTCACCGGTACACTATGCTTCGGCCGGCGGGGCTATCACCTCCTTCCTGGACCGTTTCTTCTATTCCGGAAGCAGTGCTGCTGCCCATAAGCCGGGAGCAGCCGTTGCTTCTGCCAGAAGGGCCGGAACAACTGCCACCCTGGACCAGCTGAACAAATATTTTATGATTACGCAGATGCCGGTAGTGTCCTCCCAGTACTGGAATATGGTGCACGGGCAATGTCCGGAGGATGTAAAAAAGGATGAAGAAGGCATGCAGATTATGCGCGTATTGGGCAGGAACATGGCCTGGATGCTCAAATCCATTGAGGCCGGAAAAGCTGCCGGAGTTACGCTGCCTGAGACAGAGGAAAAGAAACGAACGAATTTTATACGGTAGGAAAATGGCTGATACGTGAAGGTTAGTGCATGAAATCAATACATGGAATTAATACATGAAATCAGGATGGACTGACTTAAGACTGGGGCCCGCCCGGCACTATGGTGTGCCGGGCTTTTTGAATATGGCTTTATGTACGGCTATGCCAATGCGGTATGTATGGTCTGATTATGAATGTGCTGGTCCAGTATTAAATGAACCCGTTCCACTTCACCGAGAATCAGGGTTTCGGACTTCGTGATTTGGTTTCTTAATACGCGCTCAGTGGATTTAATCTGGAATTCCAGACTGTCCATGCGGGTGTTCAGGGATTTTATGTCAGACTGTATATTTTGTATATCAGATTTCATGCCCTGCATTTCGGTCTTTACACCTTGTATGTCGGATTTCATACCCCGTATTTCGGTTTTTACGCCTTGCATATCAGATTTCATGCCCTGCATTTCGGCTTTTACGCCTAAGATGTCGGATTTCATGCCCTGCATTTCGGTCTTTACGCCTTGTATATCGGTTTTCATATCCCGAATATCAGTTTTCATATCAATTATTTCAGTCAATATGACATCAAGTTTATCAGAATCAGTCAAGCTGTCACCTCCTAAAAACAGTGTGCTGTTTCAGTGTGCCGAATCGCGGTTTGTGTTTCGTCTGGAAACAGGGTGTAATTAAGTATAGCAGATCGGAACATGTAAATCCAGGCTGATTTTAGCATTTTTTGTAATGATTTTCACCGGATTTCCCCGCTGGTTTTCAGAAAAAATAATGCTTGTCACAAATCCCCCATTCTGTTATACTTTGGTATAATTAACTAGCTAATTATATGCAGGCTAATGGTTAATCAGTCAGATATACGGAAAGGAGGCAATCTACATGGACAAAGCATCACGCAGCTGTTTTGTTCAATCCCCGGAGCACTGTCTCGTAGAGAAGTACATCCGGGTGGCCAGGCTGCACCGGAGTATGATGGAGCGCCGCCTGGACGGCACAGGGGTGTACCGCAGCCAGCATCAGATACTGATGTTTGTGTCGGATAACCCCAACGTATCCCAGAAAGAACTGGCGAGGATGTATGGCGTGTCCGGGGCTACCATCGCTGTTTCCCTTAAGAAACTGGAAAGAGGGGGCTATATCAGGCGCCTGGTGGACCAGGAGGACAACCGGTGCAACCAGATTTGCATAACGGATAAGGGAAGGAAAGTGGTGGAGGACAGCGTAAAGATTTTCAGGCAAATGGAGAGCCGCATGTTTGAAGGATTTTCCGAGAATGATATGAAGGTGCTGGGACAACTGCTGGACCGGATATACGGGAACCTGGACCGGGAGTTTACGGACAGGGCACAAAGGGAGGAATCATAGGTGAAACGATACAGAAAGTATATAAAACCATATCTTGGAGCCTTTATCCTTGGCCCTCTTCTGATGCTGACAGAGGTGGCGGGGGAAATCATGCTTCCCAAACTGATGTCCATGATTATCAACAACGGGGTGGCTCAGAGAAACGTGCAGTACATCCTGTCCGTGGGAGGGCTGATGATACTGGCCACCCTTATAATGGCTATAGGAGGAATCGGTGGTGCCTATTTTTCCGTGAAAGCGGCAGTCAGCTTTACCAGCGACCTGAGGGACGACCTTTTTTCCAAGGTGCAGGAATTTTCATTTAAGAACATAGACTCATACAGCACAGGTTCGCTGGTCACCCGTCTGACCAATGATATTCAGCAGATCCAGAATGTGCTTATGATGGGACTGCGGATGGCCATGCGCGCTCCGGGCATGTTCATAGGAGCCCTGATTATGGCCTTCATGATGAATGCCAGACTGGCCGTGGTCATCCTGGTGGTAATCCCCCTGCTGACAGCCGCCATAGCCGTCATACTAAAGACAGCATTCCCCAGATTTACCGCCATGCAGAAAAAGCTGGACCAGCTAAACTCCGGCATCCAGGAGGCGCTGACCAATGTACGTGTTATCAAATCCTTTGTGCGGGAAGAGTTTGAGGAAGAAAAATTCAGGGATATGAACCAGGATTTAAAGAACAGCAGTCTGGACGCCATGAAAATCGTGATTGTCACCATGCCGGTGATGACCCTTGCCATGAACATAACCACACTGGCAGTGGTGTGGTACGGGGGCAATATCATAATTGCAGGGGATATGCCGGTGGGGGATTTAACTGCATTTACCACTTATATTGTGCAGATACTCATGTCGCTTATGATGCTTTCCATGGTGTTCCTGCAGCTTTCCAGGGCAGTGGCATCCATCCGCAGGGTGGGTGAGGTCATGGACACGGAGATCGACTTGACAGACCGGGATGCATCCAGGAAGGACCTGGCTGTATTGAAGGGAAAGGTGGAGTTTAAACATGTGAGCTTCAGCTATACGGACAACCGGGATGAGATGGTACTGGAGGATATAAATTTTACGGCAGAGCCGGGTCAGATAATAGGCATTATCGGCTCCACGGGAAGCGGCAAGACCACCCTGGTGCAGATGATACCGCGGCTCTACGATGCCACAAAGGGCCAGGTGCTTGTGGACGGGGTGGATGTCAGGGAATATTCCCTCAAAAACCTGCGGGAAGGCGTGGGCATGGTGCTCCAGAAAAATGTGCTCTTCTCAGGCACCATAGAGGAGAACCTGCGCTGGGGCAAGGAGGACGCCTCCATGGATGAAATCAGGGAAATGGCACAGAGCGCCCAGGCAGACAGCTTTGTCACATCCTTTACCAACGGCTATGATACGGACATGGGACAGGGCGGGGTCAATGTATCGGGGGGCCAGAAGCAGAGACTCTGTATTGCCAGGGCCCTGCTTAAGAGGCCCAAAATCCTGATACTGGATGACAGCACCAGTGCAGTGGATACAGCCACGGAGGCCAGGATACGCCAGTGTTTTAACACCAGCCTTAAGGACACCACCAAAATCATAATAGCGCAGCGCATCGGATCCGTGGAGGAGGCTGACCGGATTTTAGTGCTGGATGAAGGCAGGCTCATCGGCCAGGGGACCCATGAACAGCTTATGGAGGAATGTAAGGCATACCAGGAGATTTATTATTCCCAGAGGGACCGAAAGGAGACGGCTGTATCATGACGAGACAACAGAAAGCGGAAAGCCTGAAACGGCGCTATGGAAGACATGGTGCTCCTGAGGCCAGGGGTCCCATGGGAGGGAGAAGACATGGGCCGGGGCGGAATATGGCGATGGGCCCCAAAAGGCTGCCCAGGAACGCAGGCACCACCATCAGGCGTCTTCTGCATTATTTAAATGAGGATAAATCCAGGATGATGCTGGCATTTTTCTGTGTTGTCCTCAACACAGCGTCAACGCTGGCAGGCTCCTATATGCTGCGGCCTATCATCAATACATTCATTGCCCCGCTAACAGGAGGTCCCGGGGATCCGGCAGGACTTGCAAGGGCCCTGGCTGTGCTGGCGGCTGTGTTTGCGGTGGGGGTGTTTGCCAATTATGCTCAGGCAAAGGTTATGCTGACCGTGGCCCAAAATGCCCTGCAGAAAATCCGCAATGACCTGTTTGGCAGAATGCAGAAGCTGCCGGTCCGGTTTTATGATACCAACTCCAACGGTGATTTGATGAGCCGTTTTACAAATGATGTGGATACCATCGGGCAGATGCTCAGCTCCACGCTGGTACAGCTGTTTTCCGGAGCATTAAGCATTATCGGCACCCTGTTCCTCATGGTGTACACCAACCTGATTCTGACTCTTGTCACCCTGGTGATGATTCCCATTATGATGAAGGCGGGAGGAGCTGTGGCCGGGTGGAGCCAGAAATACTTTACCGCCCAGCAGACATCCCTGGGAGCCGTGAATGGATATATAGAGGAGACCATCACCGGACAGAAGGTGGTTAAGGTATTCTGCCATGAGGATATGGCCAGAGAGGAATTCGGCATACTAAACCATGATCTGAGGCACAACCAGATTCGGGCCCAGTTTTTCGGCGGTATCATGGGGCCTGTGATGAACAGCCTGAGCCAGATCAACTATTCCCTTACAGCCTGTGTGGGCGGCCTGCTCTGTGTGCTCAGGGGCTTTGATGTGGGCGGGCTGACCGTGTTCTTAAACTTTTCCAGACAGTTCAGCCGTCCCATCAACGAGATATCCATGCAGGTCAGCAATGTATTCTCAGCCCTGGCCGGAGCAGAGCGTGTATTTGCGGTGATGGATGAGGAGCCGGAGCCGGCCAACACCAGGGACTGCATAGTGCCAAGTCCTATGATTGGCCATGTGGTGTTTCATCATGTTACCTTTGGCTACGATCCGGATAAAACCATTCTAAGGGACATAAACCTCTATGCCAAACCAAACCTCTATGCCAAACCGGGACAGAAGATTGCCTTTGTAGGATCTACCGGCGCGGGAAAAACCACCATAACAAATCTGCTGAACCGGTTTTATGACATCCAGTCAGGCTCCATCACCATTGACGGGGCGGATATACGAACTATTTCAAGGAATGCCCTGCGAAGCAACATTGCCATGGTCCTTCAGGACACCCACCTTTTTACAGGCACGGTGCGGGAGAATATCCGCTACGGCAGGCTGGACGCCACGGACGACGAGGTTATTCAGGCGGCAAAAACAGCATCCGCCCACTCCTTTATCATGCGTCTTCCCCACGGATATGACACCATGCTGGAGGGGGACGGGGCCAATTTAAGCCAGGGCCAGAGACAGCTTCTCAATATTGCCAGGGCATCCATATCCAAGGCTCCTGTGCTGATACTGGACGAGGCCACCAGCTCCGTGGATACCAGGACTGAAAAACACATTGAGCACGGTATGGACCGGCTGATGGCGGACCGAACCACCTTCATCATTGCCCACAGGCTGTCTACGGTGCGGAGCGCCAACGCCATTATGGTTCTGGAGCAGGGGGAAATCATTGAGCGGGGAACCCATGAGGAGCTTCTGGAGATGAAAGGACGGTACTACGAACTGTATACAGGCATGAAAGAACTGGAATGATTGCCATGAAATTAACATGTATTTAACATATAATTAAAAAAATAACATATATAATCTGTATTGTATACAATCTTTATTTATGCTATACTAAATTGGTGTATTCCGGCGGGGGCAGGCAGCCCTGCCGGTCATACCGGGCGCTGGTACTGGTCCGGCCGCACAAAGGAATAAAACAAAGAAAAGAGGGAGAGAATCCATGGGTTTGGCGACTTTTATAGGCGGCATCCATCCATATGAGGGGAAAGAGCTGTCAGAGAACAAACCGGTACAGGTCCTGATGCCAAAGGGCGACCTGGTGTATCCGATGTCACAGCACATTGGTGCACCCGCGAAGCCTCTGGTAGCAAAGGGCGATCATGTACTGGCAGGCCAGAAGATTGGAGAAGCAGGCGGTTTCATCTCTGCAAATGTAATTGCTTCTGTTTCAGGAACGGTGAAGGCCATTGAACCAAGGCGTATGGCTAACGGAGCAATGGTGCCCTCCATTGTGGTTGAAAATGATGGAGAATATAAGACGGTTGAGGGCGTAGGAGAGGACAGGGACCCATCAGGCCTGTCTAAAGAGGAAATCCGCAACATTGTGAAGGAAGCCGGTATCGTGGGTCTCGGCGGAGCAGGATTCCCCACTCATGTAAAGCTGACTCCGAAGGATGAGAACGCCATCGAGTACATACTGGTCAACGGCGCAGAGTGTGAGCCGTACCTCACCAGCGACTACCGGATGATGCTGGAAGAGCCGGAGAAAATTGTAGGCGGCTTAAAGGTCATCCTTCAGCTGTTTGACAATGCAAAGGGTGTTATCGGCATTGAGAACAATAAGCCGGAGGCCATCAAGAAACTTACCGAGATGGTAAAGGACGAGCCGCGCATCACGGTCTGTCCCCTTATGACAAAGTATCCGCAGGGAGGAGAGCGTTCCCTGATTTATGCCGTTACAGGCAGGAAGGTCAACTCGTCCATGCTTCCCGCGGACGCAGGATGCATCGTGGACAATGTTGACACCGTGATTTCCATTTACATGGCAGTGTGCAAGAGCACGCCCCTGATGAGGAAGATCATCACGGTCACTGGAGACGCGGTGGCAGACCCCAGAAATTTCAGCGTAAAGCTTGGAACCAATTACCAGGAGCTGTTGGACGCAGCCGGCGGTTTTAAGACGGAGCCGGAAAAGGTTCTGTCAGGCGGCCCCATGATGGGCCAGGCCATATTTGACCTGAATATCCCGGTAAGCAAGACTTCGTCCGCCCTGACCTGCTTCACAAAGGACCAGGTGGCTGAGATGGAGCCTTCCGCATGCATACGGTGCGGAAAATGCGTCAGTGTATGTCCAAGCCACATCATCCCTGTGATGATGATGCAGGCCGCCCTCAGGGACGACTGCGAGACATTCGAGAAGCTGAACGGTATGGAATGTATGGAGTGCGGAAGCTGCACCTACATATGTCCGGCCAAGAGGCCTCTGACTCAGGCATTTAAGGAAATGCGCAAGACAGTTGCGGCTAACCGCAGGAAGAAAGGGTAGGAGGGGACATAAGTCATGAGTAAATTATTAAACGTATCATCATCCCCGCATGTGAGAAGCCATGAGACCACCCACAGCATCATGCTGGACGTGGCCATTGCCATGTTGCCTGCAACTGCTTTCGGTGTGTATCATTTCGGCATGCATGCGCTGCTGGTGCTTATAGTTACGGTTGCAGCCTGTGTTTTAAGTGAGTATGTATATGAGAAGCTGATGAAGAAGCCAAGCACCATCAGCGACTGCAGTGCCCTGGTCACGGGCCTGATTCTGGCACTGAACATGCCTCCGGAGATTCCGGTGTGGATTCCTGCTCTGGGTGGAATCTTTGCCATTATCGTGGTGAAGCAATGCTTCCTGCTGATTTCCTTTGCGGGAAAAATGACAAATTTCAGCTACAGCGGATTTGACGGCGTGTCCGGCGCGACCCCCCTGGCAGTGCTTAAAAGCGGCGGGACCGTGGATGTTCCGGCCATGTTTGTGGGAAATATCCCGGGCACCATCGGAGAGGTTTCCGTGATTGCCCTTTTAATCGGCGCAGCCTATCTTCTGGCAAAGAAGGTAATCTCCATCCGGATTCCAGGCACCTACATACTGACGGTTGTGGTATTTGCCATCCTGTTCGGAGGCCATGGATTTGATTTAAATTACATTGCAGCCCATCTGTGCGGCGGCGGCCTGATTTTCGGTGCCTTCTTTATGGCAACTGACTATGTGACCAGCCCCATCACGCCAAAGGGCCAGATTGTGTTCGGTATCCTGCTGGGCGTGCTCACAGGACTGTTCAGGATTTTCGGCGGCTCCGCAGAGGGCGTGTCCTACGCAATTATCATCAGCAACATCCTTGTTCCGCTGATTGAGAAAGTAACCCTTCCCAAAGCATTTGGAAAGGAGGGCAAGTAATTATGAATAAAGCAGGATTTATGAAAGACGCGCTGATCCTTTTTGTTATCACACTGGTATCGGGCTGCCTGCTTGGCGGTGTGTACCAGGTAACTAAGGAACCCATTGAGAAGGCTACCATTGCTGCCAACAACAAGGCTTACAAGGCAGTATTTAATGAGGCCGAGTCATTTGAACCGGATGATGCCCTTACAGCCGCGGTCGAGGGATGCAACGCAGACCTGGCCGGCATGGATTTTGGCGGCGTCAAGGTAGAGAATGTGCTTAAGGCAGTAGACGGCAGCGGCAACCAGCTGGGCTATGTCATCACTTCCCTTTCCAATGACAGTTATGGCGGCGCTGTGAAGGTATCCGTGGGCATTAAGGAGGACGGCACCATTACAGGAATCGAGTTCCTGGAAATCAATGATACGCCGGGTCTGGGACTTAAGGCCAAGGAGCCTAAATTCAAAGACCAGTTCATAGGCAAGAATGCCGAATCCTTAAGTGTAACCAAGATGGGGAATGCGGACGACACCCAGATTAATGCAATCAGCGGTGCCACCATTACTTCCAGCGCAACAACCAACGCAGTGAATGCAGCTTTATATTACCTGCATAACTGCATCAAATAATTAGGAGGTGGGAATATGAATAACTGTTCTGAACGTTTATATAACGGTATTGTGAAAGAAAACCCTACCTTCGTCCTGATGCTTGGTATGTGTCCGACCCTGGCCGTAACCACATCAGCT
>ERZ894229.1189-NODE-1189-length-12608-cov-7.16594_pt1 | contig 12608 bp, 5 predicted proteins | sample MGYA00380295_ERZ894229 | MGnify/ENA primary metagenome ERZ894229 (study PRJEB32331, sample SAMN06328479) | human gut metagenome | biome: human gut microbiome; feature: stool | host: Homo sapiens | collected 2014-09-17 ... | reverse complement strand
AGCCTGCGTGTAATGGATAGTCTGGGGCTTGCGGAGTTAAGACCTCTGCAAGACAATTTAGAAATCAGGACCAGGTTTTATGAACAAATGCAGGAGCTGATGAGGGTTATTGAAAACAGAGGGGATACTGATAGTGTCCATTTCGATGACCTGTCCGGAATGTACGGGCTCACATATGGAAGCGAACCTGCCTTCGATGTTCCTGTGGACTCCGCGGCTGTACTTGGCAGAAAGCAGCTGGAAAAGCTCTTACTAAGAGAAGAAGTAAGATATTCAGCTGTTTATATGGATCTTTTGGGTCTTATCACCATGGGACGTTACCAGCCAGGAGACAAGCTCCCAACTCATAATGAATTGCAGAAACTTTATAATGTGAGTGTGGATACTACTCTTAAAGCAATACAGATTTTGCAGGAGTGGGGTGTTGTAAAAGCAGTCCGTAGTAAAGGGATCTTCGTAATGATGGATATACAGGCCCTAAAGAAAATCGAAATACCTCCCCACTTAATCGCATGTCATGTCCGCCGTTATCTGGATACTTTGGATTTGCTGGCCTTGACGATTGAGGGTGTTTCCGCCTATGCTGCCGAACATATCTCACAGAAAGAAATTGAGGAGACAATGAGTGAAATTAAGCGCTGCTGGAATGAAGACCACCGATATATGCTTACTCCTTCATTCCTTCTGAATCTTATAGTTAAGCATACCGGGGATGGTTCACTCAATGCTATCTATATACTTTTACGGCAAAATCTGGGGATAGGCAGAAGTATTCCTGCCTTGCGCGAAACAGAAAAAACTGCTGAAGACTATGAACTGTATGAGCAATGTGTCACTGCACTGAATCAGCTTTACGCAGGAAGGCAGGAAGATTTCTCAAACGGGACAGCTAAAGCATTTCGGTATATCTACGATTATGTAACTGAAAAATGTAAGAACTTAGGCTACTATGATTCTGCGATGGCTGTCTATGATGGTAGCGCGTTGTGGAAATAACAGCCATCCCACGCGATTTTTAAACTGGAACTGTCCATGGCGGAAGCAGCTCCCTTTTCATCTGAAGCAGCTGCCGCCATTATATCCTATCTTTATCATCTATATAGTCAATTCCGTAAATTTCCGGCTCTGTAAATTCATACTCCATTACTCGTAATAATCCCTGTAATATTCTGCACTGCTGTGCGGAAGATATGATGGAACCTTTTATTGATGATAATTGTTTCTGGAACGGAACTGTCATCCTCCAATAGCAAGTAAAATATTGCATCTCAAAGACTAAAAAAACGAAGGTATTGTTGATATTTAAAGACTGCGGTGATATAATTATTGAATATATGGTTAAGGTACCAAGATTCTTATGTCAGCTAAAAGTACCCGGCAGTATAGTATTCTTTTCCTTACCTTCATCTGAAGCGTAAGGTATATTTTTGTTTACCTGAAAACTGGCTGCATGGACATGGTTATTAGCATTTTTTTACGGTAAGAAACCTCATGTATCTGTTTGAGTATGCATTTACAACCTGTGGAGCAAAGTGAATCAGCGGACTGACAATATTCAATTAAAATGATAGTAAGAATAAATGATACGATTGTAAAGGGGGATATCAATGCAATGGATAAGATGAACCATGGTGCTGTAAAATGCCAGCTAAAATATTGTGTTGGAATAGGGGCTTCTGCCGGAGGTGTGGAGGCTTTACAGGAGCTTTTCCGGAATATGCCGCTGGATACAGGTGCCTCTTTCATCGTTGTACAGCACTTGTCTCCTGATTCCGTGAGTATGATGGATAAAATTCTACAGAAATCAGTTAAAATGCCGGTACGTCTGGCAGAAGAGAACATGGAGCTCCGGCCTAATGAGGTCTATTTAAACATTCCTGGCATGATACTGGAGGTAGAGAGCGGACACCTCCATCTCAGTCCGGTGCATGACCGTGTACAGCGCTATGCGCCCATCAATCAAATGCTTAATTCCCTTGCTTCGGATAAAAACATACACACCATTGCCGTGATTCTCTCAGGCAGCGGATCGGACGGTACCATTGGTATCGGCTCTGTCAAGGAAAACGGCGGTACTATTATTGAACAGAAACCCCTGGAGGCACAGTACGCTTCGATGCCGCAGAGCGCCATTGCCACGGGCCTGGTAGATCTGACAGAAAATGTATCCAAAATCGGACTGGCAATACGGGACTATTTAAAAAATCCCAATAACCAATACCTTCACTATGATGACGGGGTTGAGAATCAGGAACTGGCAGGATATTACAATCAAATCATTGATGCCATATCAAAGTATTCTGATATTGATTTTTCCGCCTATAAATCCAATACAATTTACCGACGGATTGAACGCCGCATTGCAATCAATAAATATACCTGTATTGAAGATTACATGGACCATCTGCTTGCATCAGAGGAGGAAAAGGGGCTTTTGTGCAGTGATCTTCTGATTGGAGTGACTTCTTTCTTTCGGGATGAAGCCGCTTTTAAAAGTCTAGGCGAGCATGTACTGGCCCCGCTGCTTCGGGAAAAAAAATCAATCCGTATATGGAGTATTGCCTGTTCCACTGGTGAGGAAGCGTATTCCATTGCAATTTTACTCTGCGAATATATGGAGCGGCTGAATTACAATGCGGATGTTAAAATTTTTGCCTCCGATACAGACCCGGATGCCATTGCTGCGGCTCAAAGAGGCTTCTATACCGAAGGCAGCCTGGCCAGCATTAATGAACTCATGATAGAAAAATATTTTGATAAGAAAGAGGACGGCTACATCATCAAGGACATGATCCGTAAGATGATTGTTTTTGCCAAACACAATATATTTAGAGATGCCCCTTTTTCCAAACTTGATTTAATTGTATGCAGGAATATGTTCATCTACGTAAAACCAGAAGTTCAGCAGCGTACCATTGGAAATTTTCACCATCTTCTCAACGACGATGGGTGCCTGTTCCTGGGCAACAGCGAATCACTGGGCGATTTGGAAGGAGCGTTTGATGTCCTGGACAGGAAATGGAAAATATTCCGCAAAAATAAAGAGTTCCATACAGAAAATAATGGTTTTTATCTATGGGATAACCTGTCTCACCCTCAGAAGGCAATGCAAGAACCTGCTGGAAATCTGCGCCCAAAAGTCCGGCCTACAAATATCTTCGAACGGCTTTTTTTTGATTTTGCAGGACCGTCAGTCCTGGTGGACGGTTACGGAAAAATTGTACAAATTATTAAAAGCGGAGGCCGGTATCTTCGCTTGCAGGACGGACAGTTTGATAATTCCATCAGTTCGTGTTTTGCCCCCAGCCTGACGATTCTTCTGAACCATATTATGGAGCAAATGAAGGAAAGCAGCTGTTCATGTGTTGAAAAAAATGTGACAGGAGTGGCGGACTATCCGGATGAAAGCCTGAATATTAAGGTCAATTATTTTAACCTGGATAATGACGAATATTTTTTGTTCCAGATAGGAATTGGCCGGACAGCCATGCCGGACTCAGCCGATAAAAGCCTGGATATCAGCGAATTAACAAACAGCAGGATTGCCCAGCTTGAATATGAGCTGGGGGAAAGCAACTGGAGACTGTCTCTGGCCATGGAGGAGTCAGAATCCCGCAACGAGGAGTTACAGGCAACAAATGAGGAACTGATGGCATCCAATGAAGAGCTGCAAAGCACCAATGAAGAGATGCAGTCAATCAATGAAGAACTCTACACAATCAACGCGGAGCACCAGAGTAAAATTACAGAGCTGACTACGGCATACTCAGACTTTGACAATCTGTTGGTAAATGCAGAGGTTGGCGCACTTTATGTGGACCGGGATATGAAAATCCGTAAGATTACCCCCATCATGCTGCAAAACACCAATCTCCTGAACTCAGATTTAGGGCGCCCGGTGTATCATATCAATTTCATTGATTCCTATGAGAGCTTTAATTCAGATATTAAAAAAGTGGCTGAAACAGGGACAATTATAGAACGGGAAGTGACGGATGCCCGCAACTCCATATGGTTAGTCCGAATCCGCCCTTATTATGAAAAGCCGGAGCAGGTCGGCGGACTGCTGGTGACTATGTTTGACATCACCAGGCGCCTGGAGGCAGCGAAGTTTGAGTTAAAGCGCCTGACGGACAGTGTGCCGGGCGGTGTAGTGCGGATGCATTATGACGGAGAACTGATCATTGATTATGCCAATGACAGCTTTTATGCCATGACCGGCTGCAGTCCTGAGGATGTAAGGTATAGATTTCACAACCGTCTCAGCAAAATGATACTTTCTGAAGACTGGACACAGATGGAACAGCAGATTGAGTCGGCGGCAGCTGGAAATGGTATTTTAAAATACGAGTACCGCGGAGGCAGAGATGCTCTGTCTGCCAGGTGGTATTCCATCCAAGCCACAGTGTTTCAGGTAAACGGCCTGACTGAACTCCAGGGCATCATCATGGATATCTCCAAATTGAAAGACTATGAGCAGCGTCTGCAAAGAGAACGGGATTATTATAACACCCTCTATCAGAACATGCTCTGCGGGATTGCGCAGTATGCATACGACGAAGATGCAATGGACTTTATTGGTATCAATCCTGAATCGCTCCGCATACTGGGCTATTCATCCCTGGAAGAATTTAAGGGCCAGGGCGGGCCTACGATGCTGGACATAACATATAAAGAGGATAGGGAAAGAATTGTGGGAATGCTGCAAACCCTAAAAAAGGAGGGTGACTGCGTCAGCTTTGACCACCGCATCGTCCGTAGTGATGGGGAAATCCGCTGGGTAACCGGTGCCTCCAAGCTTATTACATCCCCAGAAGGAAAGCTGCTGATACAAAGTACTTTTATTGACACAACTGAGGAAAAAAGGACGCTTGAACAGCTTAAGGAGGAAAGAGACCGTTATGATCTGCTTTACGAAACCTCATACAATATGGCCGTGTGCGGCGTCATCCAGGCAGATGTCAAACATAACAAAATAATTGCGGTCAACAAAGAGGCCTTGCAGCTTCTCGGTACAGACGCGGCAGGCCTTGAAACGCAGTTATTTAGCCGGGAAGCCGAAAAAGGTGTTCCGGATTTAAGCAGTATCGGTGAAATGATGCAAGCCGCAGCGGAAAATGAACACAAGCGCTTTTCGCATATTCTCAATTTTAAAGACAGATATATGTCCATTGAAGGCGCTGTGGATTACATCATGGAAGACAAAAGCGTCAGGGTGGTTCAGTTTACATTTTTAGACAATACGGAACGGGAGCTTCTGCGTCAGGCAGAGACGAAGCTGGAAATTGCCACGAAATCCAGCAAAGCCAAATCCTATTTTCTCTCCAAAATGAGCCATGAAATCCGTACACCCCTCAATGGAATAGTGGGTATGATTGACAGTGCGATGCTCTACCGCCATGATAAAGAAAAACTGCTGGACAGCCTGAACAAACTGAAACGCTCCTCTCTCCATCTGCAGCAGCTGGTCAGTGAAGTGCTGGACCTGTCCAAAATTGAAAGCGGGAAAATGGACGTTAATATGGGACCGGTGAATCTGCAGCTTTTGCTGTCCGATGTCATTGAAGAATTTGGTACGATGGCTAAGGAAAGAGGAATCGGCCTAACCCAGACTGGAAAACTGCATCATAAATATGTGAATACCGACAAGGTAAAGCTCCATGAAATACTGGCAAATCTGATTGGAAATGCCCTTAAATTCACCGACAGTTCAGGGGTGGTTCTGCTGAATATAGAGGAAACTGTAATTGCAGAACGTGAATCCCTGTATACGTTCCAAGTACGGGATAATGGGAAAGGAATCAGCAAAGAAGATCAGGAACGGATTTTCGAGGCCTTTGACCAGGGTTCTCATGACCATTTATACGGGAATTCAGGGAGCGGCCTGGGGCTGACCATCTGTAAGAGCCTGGTGGCGATGCTGGGAGGCTCGCTGAAAGTCGATAGTATAGAAAATGCAGGGTCGGAATTCTCATTTACTCTCACAATGGATCTGTTGGACGAAGAAAAAGAGACGGATACTCCGGTAAAATCCTGCTCCTGTTATCAGGGGCATCGTGTTATGGTAGCGGAGGATAATCTTATAAATGGGGAAATCGCAGAAACCTTTCTGCGCTCCTTTGGATTTGAAGTGGATTTGGTGAAGAACGGCCAGGAGGCATTTGATACCTTTGCCGACTCACCGGAGGGAACCTACAGTATCATTTTAATGGATATTCAGATGCCTGTCATGAACGGGTATGATGCTGCCCGTCAGATTCGGTCTTGTGAAAATGGAGACGCAAAATCTATCCCTATTCTGGCAATGAGCGCGAATGCATTTCAGGAAGACGTGGCATGTTCACTGGACGCCGGTATGAATGAACATCTGTCCAAGCCAATTGATATGGAGACATTATTCAGTGTCATTGGCAAGTATATAAAGTAAAGCTTAATGCCGCAGTGCGCATGCACTTCTCTGCTGTCTCTCAATCATGTACAATGGGAGTATTCCTTAAAACAAGCGGAACATTTGGAATATGGTATAGGCTTGCTTATATTGATAGAGGAGGAGTGCGCATGAAAATCAAACAGGGAAAAGGCAGATACATCGCGCTTGCTCTCGGAAACATTGCTATCGTTGCTTTTATATTGATTCTTTCAATAAGCTATGTACAGGACGTACAGCGTGACAAGGCCGCAACAGCAAAAGAATCTTTTACCGCAGCAATGGAATCCACAGCCCAGCTATCCTATGGTTATATGAGCAGTCTGCAAAATGAGTGTGACAGCTGGGCCTCCTATTTGGAAAATCATGAATATTCGATGGATGAAGCCATTGAATATCTGAAGGAAGTTAATATAAACGATTATGTCTCTGTACATATATTGTATTATGATACATTGTCCGGGTTATCCGCAGGCTTAGAACAGAGTGTGAACAAAGTTGACTATTCTCAGCTAACAGATGCATTTTCCTACATCCTCCCTAAAATGGTAAACGGCACAAGGGGGAAGGAACCATTTACATATCATCGGCATATATCAATCCCATGGACGGGGTCAATAGTGTCAGTTTCTGCAGCCTTCTGACTATCAGGGACGAACATGGCGGCCGTGCAAAGGCCATACTCGTCAAAACAATTCCTGTGGAGATTCTGCATGCCCAATGGATTTTCCCAGGAGCATACCGTGAAGCAGAGGTTTCTCTGCTGGATATCAACGGACAGTATATCATTCAATCCGACTCCATGGGAGGTGATACATTCTGGACCTTCATCAAACAACACAACGACCTGTCTTACGTTGACATAGGTGAATACCAGAGTTCCTTTCAGAAAGAGGACCACTATCTGGTTGAGTTGATGGATCAGGATGGAAAACCGGCCTATTACGTCAGCGCACAGATAGAAAACACGCCAAACTGTACATTTGTGGGCTATATCCAATCCGAGAAACTGTCTGCCATGGGCTATGACTATGACTGGCAGATGTCTTTATATATAGTTATGGGATTTATCTTCCTCCTGCTGCTTGACGGAAGCTATGTCCTGCATATAAACAAACGGCTTAGAAGGAGTATCGAGGAAACCCAAAATGCCAATATGGCAAAGACAAAATTCCTTTCTTCCATGTCGCATGATATCCGGACTCCCATGAATGCCATTATCGGGATGACAGAAATAGCTAAGAAACAGATTCATAATCCTGCACAGGTACAGTACTGTCTGGACAAGATAACCTTGTCCGGAAACCATCTTCTTACTCTGGTCAACGATGTATTGGATATTTCACAGGTTGAATCAGGAAAAATGGCATTACACCCGGTTGTGTTCTCCCTTCCTGAATGCTGCGCAAACCTTATTAATATAATAAAATCGCAAATCCAGGAAAAGGAACTGCAATTTGACGTGCATGTGCGCAATTTAAAATATGAATATCTATATGCAGATGAGCTCCGGATGAACCAGATATTCATTAACCTCCTTACAAATGCCGTAAAATACACAAATCCAGGCGGTAAAATTATCGTGGAATTTGAAGAGGCCCTGCAGCCAGGTGACAAGGGTAACGTGGTTTTAACTTATACCGTGCAGGACACCGGTATCGGTATGTCCAGCGATTTTATGAGGGATATGTACCAGACCTTCACCCGTGCAGTAGATTCCCGTATTGATAAAGTACATGGCTCAGGCCTGGGGCTTGCGATTACCAAGCAGATGGTTGAGCTCATGAATGGCACCATTAATTGTGAGAGTGAGCCTGGAAAAGGTACCAGATTCATAGTCGCCCTGCCGCTTCCAGCCACTGAAATTACAGATAATTTAATGCTTCCGCCCCTTCATCTATTACTGGCGGACAACGATAAAACATCCCTTGATGCAGCAGTAAATATGCTGGTATCCATGGGAGTTGCGGTCGATACGGCAGACAATGGACATACGGCGATCGAAATGGCAGAGGCAAAGCACAATGCTGGTGAAGATTACCCCATTATGATTGTGAGCCTTAAAATGCCGGATATGAATGGAATTGAAATTGCCGGAACGATTCGCGCTAAGGTTGGCGAGGACTTTCCAATCATTCTTATCAGTGCGTATGATTGGGTTGAGATGGAAGATGCTGCCAAGGCAGCCGGAATAAATGGTTTCATTAATAAGCCCATGTTTAAATCAACCATCTATGAAAAGATAAACGAGTACCTGCAATTCACTGAAAAGAATGAAAAAACGGCCGAAAGCAGCGCTGATGAATTACAGGGATTACATCTCCTGGTCGCAGAGGATAATGATCTGAATTGGGAAATCATCCAGGAGCTGCTGAAATATAGAGGCATCACAGCGGTCAGAGCAGTTAATGGACAGGTTTGTATTGACATTTTAAAGCATGCAGAACCAGGTACTTTTGATGCAGTTCTGATGGATATTCAGATGCCCGTCATGAATGGCTATGAAGCTTCTGCAGCTATACGTGCATTTCCGGACATGTATATACGGAATATTCCTATTATTGCCATGACCGCAGATGCCTTCGCTGAAGATATCCGAGCCTGCCTGGATACTGGAATGAATGGCCATATAGCCAAACCGGTTGACATGAAAAAGCTGTTTAAGGAGCTGAGAAACGCAGGACTTACCAATGGGAATGAAAGGAAACGCTGATGATTATGAAAAGGGCATTGACCATTCTGTCAGTATCAATTCTGGCCGCGGCCTGGCTTTGCGGATGCGGAAAAATCAGGAAAACAGAAAGCAGGGACGCAGACGTCTTATACCATGCCTGCTATTCAGAACCATACGTGACGTTAGACCCAAGTGCAGAGCAGTCGAATGGTATCAGGATACTGTATAATGTATATGAAACCCTGACGCATTACGATGATAAGACCGGAGAAGTCATACCTAAACTTGCTGTTGAGTGGTCATCCAATGCCGATGCCACTGAATGGGTTTTCAAACTGCGCAACGATGTCCAATTTCATGATGGAGAAAAAATGAATGCGGAGGCCGTCAAGAAATCCATTGACCGGACCATTGCCCTTAATAAAGGCGCTGCTTATATCTGGGACAGTGTGGATTCCATCGAGGTGACCGGGGAATATGAAGTGACCTTTCATCTCCGCTACGGTGCCTCAATCCCCCTCATTGCGTCAGCAGGCTATGGCGCTTATATTATGAGCCCGAATGCGGCTGATAAGGATACCGAATGGTTTAATGCAGGAAATGACGGAGGAAGCGGACCTTATACCATTGCTACGGTTTCAGCAAGAGCGGTTACCCTCTCCTCCTATGAAGGCTATCGCGGCGGCTGGGAGGATAATCAGTATAAGAACGTCTATATCCAGGAGATTTCCGACTCAGGTACACGGCGCAGACTTCTTGAGGCCGGCGAGGCCCAGCTTACTTCTGAATTATCAGCAGAGGATCTTGCAGCATTAAGCGAGAACGATGGAGTCACCATCCTGCCCGCTGATTCGTTCACCAATGTAATCCTGATGCTGAACACAAAAAGCTCCCCCTGTTCTAATGCAGATTTTCGAAAAGCGCTGGCATATGCTTTCCCATATGAAGAAGCGGTTCATGATATTTTACAGGGAAATGCGGCTCAATCCTGCGGTATGATACCGAAAGGCCTTTGGGGCCATCAAGATAATTTAACGCAGTATCACTGCGACCTGAAAAAATCAGTGGAGTACCTTGAAAAATCAGGATTAATGGATGCTACTGTTACGGTTACCTTCATAGTAAATGATGCCGTATATCGTGAGATTCTTCAACTGTATAAAGAAAACCTTGCCCAAATAGGTGTTACCCTGAAACTTCTCAACATGGACTGGGATGCCCAGTTAGCTCTTGCAAAGAGTCCCAATCCGGATGACTGCCAGGATATATTACTAATGAAATGGTGGCCGGATTACGCGGATCCGGCTGGCTGGTTCTCTCCGCTGCTGATGAGCAGCGGGGATTCAGTGGGCTACAACTTCTGTTATCTGGATGATGATATATTTGGTGAAAAGAATCGCGACGCCGTCAGGCTGACAGCGACCAATAAAAACGAGGCGGAAAAACTTTATATTGAGATGCAGGAGGAAATTCTGGACCAATGTTATATGATTTTTGCTTATAACACGCTTCAATACTATGCTGTAAATAATGCAATCCACGGTGTATACGAAAACCCGGCTTATCAGACATGTGTCAGCTATTATGATATTACAAAAGACTGAAAATGATTGGCACTTATGCATATCAGGGTCTCATAGATTTTTACCAGTAGGCGGATATAGCGCTTTATCATTCAAAGTACACTCGTTTTTATCGTTAATTCCCATATTTTGAAATTTCCTCCATCTGTATGGAATCGTATTCTGCCGCCACTTGTGCGGCACTCTTCCCTCTGCAGAGCTGCTGGCTTAAGTCCCGCACATTTTCCCACACATTGAAATTCAGGCTGAAATCCTGATTAGGAATCTGTCTGCCTTCTGCTATACAGGCAATAAATGAATTTGTCTGAGGTATATCAGGCGCTGTGGCATTTTTTGAAGAGGATATTCTTCCCTGGCTTTTGGCCAGGGAATCAAGTGTTTCAGCCTGCCCCAGCGCTTCTACAATGGCAATAGCCGAGTCTAAATGTTTTGACTTTGGATTGATTGCCATTCTCTGATCAGCCCCCACAACACAAATAGAGCCATTTTTAAGCACAGGTATAGGTGTCATTGCGATTTCAAACGGATAGCCTTCTAACGCTTTTCCGCTGTAGATTGCGCAAATAAAAGCGCAGTTTCCATTGGCAAAAAACGACTTTTCCTCCTCTTTTTTTGGAAGCGTGTCAAGTGCCCGCTCCGGATTCATATATCCTTTATCAATCATCATCTGAAGAAAGTCAAAGCCTTTTTCCATATATTCACTGATTGCCACCGTACCATTTGACAATGCTTCCAGCTTTTGATTACAATCGTCACTCTGGTAAACATCATAAAGGCCGGCGCACATAACCGGAACTGTCAAGGCAAAATCCTTGTTTGCTCCATAGGGAAGAATTCCATTTTCTTTCAGTGTTTCGCATACATCGAGAAATTCATCCAGATTCTCCGGCAGCTTCAAACCATACTGTTTCAGCATATCAACATTCCATATAAAGCCGAAACCAGTATAAGATAATGGAATCGAAAATACCTTTCCGTTATAGGTACTCTGCGACAGCGCATCATGGGACAGGTTACCGGTGAACTCCAGAGAGGACATATCATATATGTAACCTTTCTCATCAAACTCCAGGACATCTTCTGCATGTATCGTGTATAAGTCATCCGCATTTCCTGAAGCCAGGCGCTTCAAAAGAAGCTCCCGGTATGATAATCCCTCCGCTGCATAATAATCCGCAGAGTCGCTGTAAACCGCTATATTCGTATTTCCGTCTTGATTCAGCACTGCTTTGCAGCGCTCCTCTATTGCCTTTGAAACCTCAATATTCTCTGTAAAGGCGGTAACCGGGGTTTCCCGGATGTTATCGTCTACATACAGCTCCGGAACCGACTGCTCCGTATTGCAGCCAGTCCCCAAAATGGCAGCTATCATAAGAGTCCCCAATAATCCCCTTTTTGTCCTAATCTTCTTCATTCTGTCTCCCCCAGTCTTAATTTATAAACTTCCGGACCATACTATATAGCTTATCCAGCTCCACAGGTTTTCCTATATGAGCATCCATACCTGCATCCTTGCACCTGCGTATATCTTCCTTAAATACATCCGCTGTCATGGCGATGATTGGAACTATGGAGGCATCCGGCCGGCCCGAATTACGGATTTTTTTCGTAGCCTGCAGCCCATCCATTTCCGGCATATGTACATCCATCAGTATGATCTGGTAATATCCCTGACTGCTCTTGAGATAGGTGTCTAAGGCTTCTTTGCCATTATGGACACAATCCACTTCAGCCCCGCTGCTGTTCAAAATCTCAAACATGATTTCCAGATTCAGTTCATTGTCATCCGCCACCAGAATCCTGACACCTTCCAGTTTTCTGACGCCTTCCAGATTTTCTGTTTCCTGAATCTGCTGTTCTTCGTATTCCTGGTATCCGCCCTGGATGTATTGCTTCATCTGTTCCAAAATGTCAGCTTTAAAAA
>ERZ894229.1187-NODE-1187-length-12633-cov-11.0774_pt1 | contig 12633 bp, 11 predicted proteins | sample MGYA00380295_ERZ894229 | MGnify/ENA primary metagenome ERZ894229 (study PRJEB32331, sample SAMN06328479) | human gut metagenome | biome: human gut microbiome; feature: stool | host: Homo sapiens | collected 2014-09-17 ... | reverse complement strand
GTTTTCTGATGTCCGTTGTCAGGACTTCGTTGTCAGCCTTTCCTTTGTCGGGCTTTTTTACAGGGAGGTGTCGCACATGGAACAGGCAACAGCCAAAGCGAAAGCAGTACAGACAGCGGAGCACACACCCGCAACCATGGTGAGAAAAATTGGCAAGACAACCTACAAGGTGTGCATCCATTTTAGCCAAACAAGCAAGGAAACGATGGAGGATAAGTTGCTGCGTTTAATCAAAAATGACATCCGAAACGGAGCATGAAACACTTGAAAAGTCCTATCGCCACAGGCTTTTCCAGCGGTCACAAAGAATTTTCAAATAAATGCACATTCTGTCTTGACGAAATGCTTCCGAAAGGAACGGTTTTAATCGAGTGCGGGAAGCTCTTGCAGCGGGGCGGGTACAAAATCAAGGTGCTAAACACCATCAATTTCAAGAAATCCATGCGGTACAATCCCTTTGCCTATCTGCGCAGCGAAAAGGATATTTTGAAACTGGTAAATACCATTATCGCCAACACCAAAGGCGACGGGGAAAAATCCGGCGAGGATTTTTGGGTGAAATCGGAACGGCTTTTTTACTGCGCCCTTATCGGCTACATCTGGTACGAAGCCCCGGAGAACGAGAAAAACTTTACGACGCTGCTTGAAATGATAAATGCGTCGGAAGCCCGCGAGGACGACCCGGAATTTCAATCCCCCGTTGACCTCATGTTTGAACGCTTGGAGGAAAAAGACCCGGAACATTTTGCGGTGCGCCAGTACAAGAAGTTTTTGCTGTCTGCCGGAAAAACAAGAAGCTCTATCCTCATTTCCTGCGGTGCGCGTCTTGCCCCCTTTGACATTCGGGAACTGCGCGAGCTGATGGAAACCGACGAAATGGAGCTTGACACCTTAGGCGACCGAAAGACCGCGCTTTTTGTTATTATCTCCGACACCGACGACACCTTTAACTTTGTTGTATCAATCCTTTACACACAGCTTTTCAATCTGCTTTGTGACAAGGCAGATGATGTGTACGGCGGGCGGCTACCTGTTCATGTGCGCTGTCTGCTTGACGAGTTTGCAAATATCGGGCAGATACCGAAGTTTGAAAAACTCATTGCCACGATAAGGAGCCGCGAAATCTCCGCGTCCATCATCTTGCAGAGCCAGTCGCAGCTAAAGGCTATCTACAAGGACAACGCCGATACCATTGTCGGCAACTGCGATACGACCCTGTTCTTGGGCGGCAAGGAGAAAACGACCCTTAAAGAAATGTCGGAAATCTTGGGGAAAGAAACGATTGACAGTTTTAACACTTCCGAAACGCGAGGACGGGAACTTTCCCACGGGCTGAACTATCAGAAGTTAGGCAAGCAGCTTATGAGCGAAGATGAAATTGCGGTCATGGACGGCGGGAAATGTATCTTGCAGCTACGCGGGGTGCGTCCGTTCTTCTCCGAAAAATACGATATTACCAAACACCCGAAGTACAAGTACCTTTCCGACTTTGACAAGAAAAATGCCTTTGACATGGAAAAGCACTTGCGCCGCCGTCCTGCAATCGTAAAGCCGGACGAGGTATTTGACTATTACGAAGTTGACGAAGCAGATTTGCAGGAGGATACAGAATGAATAAGCGTATCAGAAAGAAAAAGGCAAAACAGCAGCTAATCCGGGCTATCAGCGGGCTTGTGGAAGCAGCCGAGGAAATGCAGCGGGAACAGGAACGCAGGACAATACAGGCAGGTATTTCCTATATCAAGTATATCGAAGCTGTCCGGGAACGGCAGTACGGCATTATGCCTGTCTACACACCACTTTTTGAAAAGGAGGGAGCTTAAAGTAAAAACAATAAACACGGGCTACATGGTACGCGCCCCTACTCCTTGCGCGTATCGCGGCAGGAAGCCGCACCCTTACAACTGAATACCGCCGCGCCGCAGAAATTACGCAGCGCGGGGACTTATGACCGCGGCAGTTATCGAAAACTGACCGCCGTTTTTTATGCCCTTTTTCGGGCAGCCGCAAAGCGGCAGAAAGGAGTTTTATTATGGCATTTTTCAACAGCGCAGTAGGCGTTTTGCAGACACTTGTTATCGCTCTCGGAGCAGGTCTTGGCATTTGGGGCGTTATCAACCTCTTGGAGGGCTACGGAAACGACAATCCGGGCGCGAAATCCCAGGGAATCAAGCAGCTCATGGCCGGCGGCGGTGTCGCCCTCATCGGCCTGACCCTGATCCCCCTGCTGTCCGGCCTGCTCTCCGCCTGATGTCCGCCAGCAGACCCCACGGGAGGCCCTGGCACACGGGGCCTCCCGGAAAGGAGGTGATCCCCGTTGATCTTTGACGCAATACAGGAGTGGTTCCAGGAACTGCTCATCGACGGTATCATTTCAAACCTGACCGGGATGTTTGATACCCTGAATACCAAGGTGGGCGAGATCGCCGGGGAGGTGGGCATGACGCCCTCTGCGTGGAACAGCGGCATTTTCAACATGGTCCGCAATCTCTCGGAGACCGTGATCGTCCCCATCGCCGGCATCGTCCTCACCTTTGTCATGTGCTATGAGCTGATCCAGCTCATCGTAGAAAAGAACAACCTCCACGACTTCGACACCTGGATCTTCTTCAAGTGGATCTTCAAGACCTTCTGCGCGGTGCTCATCGTCACCAACACCTGGAACATCGTCATGGCGGTGTTCGATGTGGCGCAGAACGTGGTCAGCCAGAGCGCCGGCATCATCATCTCGGACGCGGGCATCGACATATCCGGCGTGACCGCCGACCTCTCGTCCATGCAAGCCGGACTTGACGCTATGGAAATCCCCGAACTGTTACTGCTCGTTATGGAAACAAGCCTTGTGAGCCTTTGCATGAAAATCATGTCGGTGCTTATCACGGTTATCCTGTACGGCAGAATGATAGAGATTTACCTTTACTGTTCGGTATCGCCTATCCCGTTTGCAACTATGACTAACAGAGAGTGGGGACAGATAGGAAACAACTACTTAAAAGCCCTGTTCGCCCTCGGTTTTCAAGGCTTCCTCATTATGATATGCGTCGGCATTTATGCGGTTTTGGTTGGCAGCATGATTGTAGCGGACAACCTGCACAGCGCGATTTTCTCCCTTGCAGCCTACACCGTGATTTTGTGCTTCTCCCTATTCAAAACAGGCGCACTTGCGAAGTCAATCTTTAACGCACATTAAAGACCGAAAGGAGGTTTTCACTTGGCGTATGTACCCGTACCCAAAGACTTATCAAAAATCAAAACGAAAGTCGCTTTTAATCTGACAAAGCGGCAGATTATATGTTTTGCGGCAGCCCTCGCTATGGGACTACCGCTTTTCTTTTTACTCAAAGACAGCGCGGGAACAAGCATGGCGGCATTTGCAATGATTATCGTTATGCTTCCCTGCTTCCTCTTGGCAATGTATGAAAAACACGGGCAGCCCCTTGAAGTCGTGATAAAGAACGTCATTCAGACAAAGTTTATCCGACCAAAGGAACGCCCCTATCAGACGGAAAATTTTTATGTCGTCATAGAAAAACAACGAAAACTGGAAAAGGAGGTATCGGCTATTGTCAATGGCAGAACGAAAAATCATGACCCGCGCGGTAAAAAATCCCGTGAAGCGTAAGCTGACCCGCGCAGAAAAGAAAGAAATCGCCGCCGTGATACAGGCAGCAAAGGGCGACGGGAAGCCCCACACCGCGCAGCAGACCATTCCCTACTTGCAGATGTACCCGGACGGGATTTGCAGGGTAACGGAAAAGAAATACTCGAAAAGCCTTGTCTTTGAAGATATTAACTATCAGCTTGCACAGGCAGATGATAAGACCGCTATTTTTGAAAACTGGTGCGATTTTCTCAACTACTTTGACGCTTCCGTTTCGGTGCAGCTCTCTTTCATCAATCAGGGCGCAAGAAAGGAAAAGGCACAGGCAGCTATCGAAATTCCGGCGCAAGACGACGCTTTTAACTCTATCCGCAAAGAGTACGCGGATATGCTGAAAAATCAGCTTGAAAAAGGCAACAACGGACTGGAAAAGTGCAAGTACATTACCTTTTCCATTGAAGCGGACAATCTCGCAGCCGCAAAAGCCCGCCTTTCCCGTATCGAAACCGACGTACTCAATAATTTTAAGGTGCTTGGCGCGGCTGCCCGCCCCATGAACGGGCAGGAACGCTTGAACGTGCTGCATGGGATTTTCCACCCGGAGGGCGAGCCGTTCCGTTTCTCTTGGGACTGGCTCGTACCGTCCGGGCTTACCACAAAGGACTTTATCGCCCCGTCCTCGTTCCGCTTTGGCGACGGCAGGACGTTTCGCATGGGGCGTAAGCTCGGCGCGGTTAGCTTCCTTGAAATCCTTGCGCCGGAGCTGAACGACCGTATGCTTTCGGACATTCTCGACCTTGAAAACGGAATTATCGTCAATCTGCATATCCGCAGTATCGACCAGAGCGAAGCAATCAAGACTATCAAGCGCAAAATTACCGACCTCGACAAGATGAAGATTGAGGAACAGAAAAAAGCGGTACGCAGCGGGTACGACATGGATATAATCCCGTCCGACCTTGCCACCTTTGGCAGCGAAGCAAAGAACCTGTTGCAGGATTTACAGAGCAGAAATGAAAGAATGTTTCTGCTGACGTTCCTTGTGGTAAACATGGCAGACACGAAGCGGAAACTGGATAATGACATCTTTGCTACGGCGGGCTTTGCACAGAAAAACAACTGCGCTCTGACCCGCCTTGACTATTTGCAGGAAGCGGGCTTTATGTCCTCTATCCCACTTGGGGAGAACCTTATCCCCATTCAAAGAGGGCTTACCACATCAAGCACCGCTATTTTTATCCCGTTTATCACGCAGGAGCTTTTTCAGCGGGGCGCAGCCCTGTATTACGGCTTAAATGCGCTGTCAAACAACATGATACTCTGCGACCGCAAGCAACTGAAAAACCCAAACGGGCTTATTCTTGGAACACCGGGAAGCGGTAAATCCTTTGCGGCAAAACGGGAAATGACAAACGCCTTTCTCATTACCGACGACGATATTATTATCTGCGACCCGGAAGCAGAATATTTTTCCCTTGTGCAGCGTTTGGGCGGGCAAGTGATACGCCTGTCGCCTGCCGGAAAAGGCATGGACGGTAAGCCCCAGTATGTGAACCCTATGGATATTAACCTCAACTACTCCGAGGACGACAACCCACTTGCCTTGAAATCCGACTTTATCCTTTCCCTTTGTGAGCTTGTTATCGGCGGCAAAGAGGGCTTGCAGCCCGTGGAAAAGACCGTCATTGACCGCGCCGTTAGGAATGTGTACCGACCTTTCCTTGCAGACCCCGACCCGGAAAAAATGCCGATTTTGGGCGACCTTTACAACGAGCTTTTGAAGCAGCCGGAGCCGGAAGCTGCCCGCATTGCGGCGGCATTGGAGCTTTATGTTTCCGGCTCTCTGAACGTCTTTAACCACCGTACCAACGTGGAGCTTTCTAACCGCCTTGTCTGCTTTGATATTAAACAGCTTGGAAAGCAGCTCAAAAAGTTAGGTATGCTCATTGTGCAAGACCAGGTATGGAACCGCGTTACCGTAAACCGCGCCGAGAAAAAGGCGACCCGTTACTATATGGACGAGTTTCATTTGCTTTTGAAAGAGGAACAGACCGCAGCCTATTCCGTGGAGATTTGGAAGCGTTTTCGTAAATGGGGCGGCATACCGACGGCAATCACACAGAACGTCAAAGACCTTTTATCAAGCCGCGAAGTCGAGAATATCTTTGAAAACTCCGATTTTGTCCTCATGCTCAATCAGGCACAGGGCGACCGGGCTATCCTTGCAAAGCAGCTCAATATCTCCCCGCAGCAGATGAAGTATGTGACCCATACCGAAGCGGGCGAGGGGCTTATCTTTTACGGAAACGTGGTGCTGCCATTCATTGACCGCTTCCCGACGGACACCGAGCTTTACCGTCTGCTTACGACAAAGCCGGAGGAAGTGAGCAAGCCATGAAAACGGACGTAATCATCAACCGTGAAGCCCTCTATGCCCTGCGGGAGCTGCCGAGCGAAAGCGTGAACTGCTGCGTCACAAGCCCGCCCTACTATGGACTTAGGGATTACGGGCTTGATATGCAGATTGGACGGGAGGACACGCCGGAGCAGTACATTGACAGGCTTGTAGAAGTATTCCGGGAACTGCGCCGGGTACTGAAAGACGACGGGACGTTTTGGCTGAATATCGCAGATACCTACTGCGGCACAGGCATGAAAGCGGGCTGCAAGCAAAAGGACTTAATCGGTATTCCGTGGCTTTTAGCTTTTGCCCTGCGCTCTGACGGGTGGTATTTACGCAGCGATATTATCTGGCTGAAAGAAAATCCTATGCCGGAGAGCTGCCGCGACCGACCGAGCCGCTGCTATGAGCATATCTTTTTACTGACGAAATCAAAGAAATATTACTATGACGCTGCCGCCATTGCAGAGCCGATCGCGCCGGGAACGGCTGCGCGGTACCGACAAGGGCGCGGCGCAGGACACAAATACGCCGAGGAAGTACCGGGACAGGGCAAGGTACAGGGTATCAATAAAACCCGCAGCGGCGGCTATTATGACGACGCCCTTATGCCGACCACAAGAAACAAGAGGGACGTTTGGCTTATCAATACCGTACCGTATAAGGGCGGGCATTTTGCCGCCTATCCCCCGAAGCTCGCGGAAACGTGCATACTGGCGGGCTGTCCGGCAGGCGGCGTTGTCCTTGACCCGTTTTTTGGAAGCGGCACCACCGGGCTTGCAGCGAAAAGCCTTGACCGACGCTATATCGGCATTGAACTGAACGCCGAGTATTGCGCCCTTGCAGGGGCGCGGATTGGAGGTGGGAACACTTGAAAGACCCCTTAAAGCCCCGCGATAAAATCACGCAGAAAATGACCCGCGACGGGGCTATCGCAGAAAATCAGACCACGGGAGACACGGAACGTATCAGCAAGCGGACGCAGGACGCGGATTTTCAGAAATCCCCGGAGCAACAGACAGCACAGGACGCGGCGGCACAGCTTAACCCGGTATCTGATACAATCCCGCTTCCCCATGCGCCGGGAGCTGCCCCCAAAGCGGACACAGGCAAAACGGAGCGCGTCATGGAATATCTTGACGCTGCCCACACCCGCAAGGCAAGTAAAAAGGCAGTACGTAGGGCGCAGGAGGAAGCCACCGCACAAACGAAATCTTCCCGCTTGCAGTTTACTGAGGAAGAACTTAACACCCCGGAACTTGAAAAATACATCAGGAAATCCAACAAAGCCGCTGACCGCTTGGATAAGGCAAAGGCAGCTATCCCCAAAGAAAAGAAACTTGTAAAAGAGCGCACCTTTGACGAAGCTGCCGGGAAAGGCAAGACCCGCCTGCACTTTGAGGAAAAGGACAAGCCGCCCGGATTTAAGGAGAAACACAGCCCCTTATCCCGCCCCGCACAGGAAGCCGGGATTTTGGTACATAACAAAATCCATTCTGTCGAAAAGGATAATTCCGGCGTGGAGGGCGCACACAAGAGCGAGGAAGCCGCAGAACGGGGATTGAAGTACGGGGCGCGGAAAATCAAACAGGGCTACCGCAGCCATAAGCTGAAACCCTACCGGGAAGCGGCAAAGGCAGAAAAAGCGGCTTTCAAGGCAAACGTGGATTTTCAGTATCACAAGACCCTGCATGAGAACCCGCAGCTTACCTCTAACCCCATTTCCCGGTTTTGGCAGAAGCAGAAAATCAAGCGGCAGTATGCAAAGGAAGCCCGCAATACCGCAAAGGGTATCAAGGGCGCGGCAGAACGCACCCGCAAGGCGGCAGCCAAAGCCGCCGAGAAAACAAAACAGACCGCAGCATTTGTGGCAAGGCACCCGGCGGGTGTGGCAATCGCTGTCGGAGTGCTGCTGCTCTTTATCATGGTTATGTCCGGGCTGTCCTCCTGCGGAGCTATGTTTTCCGGCGCGTTAAACGGGGTGCTTGGAACGTCCTATACCTCCGAGGACAGCGACCTTGTGGAAGTAGAAAACAGCTACGCCGGATTGGAAAACGAGCTGCAAAGCAGGATTGACAATATCGAGCGCGACAATCCGGGCTATGACGAGTACCGCTATGACCTTGCGAATATCGGGCATAACCCCCACGAATTAGCGTCCTATCTGACCGCAAAATACCAAAGCTACACCCGCGCCGACGTACAGGCAGAATTGCAGCGGATTTTTGAGCAGCAATACAAGCTGACCTTGACCGAAGAAATCGAGGTACGCTATCGGACGGAAACGCGGACAGGCACAACCACCGTTACCGACCCGGAAACGGGAGAAACGACCACTGAAACCTACGAATATGAGGTGGAAGTACCTTACAACTATTACATTCTCAATATCAAGCTGACGAACACACCGCTATCTGCGATTGCGGAAAACAACCTGACCCCGGAACAACTGGAAATGTACCGGGTGTACTTACAGACAAGCGGGAACAAGCCCCTTATCTTTGGTGGCGGCTCTCCCGACACTTCCGCGTCCGAGGATTTAAGTGGCGTGGATTTTGTGAACGGAACGCGCCCCGGCAATACCGCTATCGTTGACCTTGCAAAACGGCAAGTCGGAAATGTGGGCGGCTATCCGTATTGGAGCTGGTACGGCTTTAACAGCCGCGTGGAATGGTGCGCCTGTTTTGTGTCCTGGTGCTACGGGCAAATGGGACTTTCCGAGCCGCGTTTTGCCGCCTGCCAGTCGCAGGGTATTCCGTGGTTTACCTCTCACGGACAATGGGGAGCGCGGGGCTATGAAAACATTGCCCCCGGTGACGCTATCTTTTTTGACTGGGACTTAGACGGCAGCGCAGACCATGTTGGGCTTGTTATCGGCAGGGACGAGGGCCGCGTTTATACCGTGGAGGGCAATTCCGGCGACGCCTGCAAGATTAAGAGCTATCCCCTTGACTATGCCTGTATCAAAGGGTACGGGCTGATGAACTGGAACTGACATACAACAACACATTTGAAAATCGAAAGGAGAAAAATCATTATGGCTATGAGTAAAATCGAAAGAATTGAAAAGGAAATCCAAAAGACCCGTGAGAAAATCACGGAGTATCAGAACAGGCTGCGCGGACTGGAAGCACAGAAAACCGAAGCGGAAAATCTGCAAATCGTTCAGCTCGTGCGCTCCATGCGTCTGACCCCGCAGGAGCTTACCGCCATGCTTGCGGGCGGCGGTATTCCGGGCATTGCCCCTATCCCCGCAGACTATGAGGAACAGGAGGAAACCGAGAATGAAGAATAAAATCCTTGCAAGCATTACCGCACTTTGCGCCGCCCTTGTCCTTGTGGGCGGCTTTTCCGTTACCGCCTATGCACAGACCCCGACGGAAGAAACCAACGACAGCGGCGTAATCGTGGAAACCGAACCGCAGCCCCTTACCCCGGAGGGCAACATGACCCTTGTGGACGACATTGACGGGGACGCTGCCGAGGATAAGCAGTTTATCGTCGTGAAAAGCAAAGGCGGCAACTATTTTTACATTATCGTTGACCGGGCAGCCGAGGGGGAAAATTCCGTCCACTTCTTAAATCAAGTAGACGAAAGCGACCTTATGGCGATTATCGGGGAGGAACAGACCGAGCAGCCCCCGGCTGTCTGCAACTGTACCGAGAAATGCAAGGCGGGCGAAGTCAACACCGCCTGTCCTGTCTGCTCTGTCAACATGGATAGCTGCACAGGCAAGGAAGCCGCGCCGGAGGAACCTACCGAGCAGGAGCAGCCCCAAAACGGCATGGGCGGGCTTTTGATTTTCCTTGTTGTGGGACTTCTTGGAGGCGGTGCAGCCCTCTACTACTTTAAGTTTATGAAACCGAAGCAGAACGTAAAAGGCAGCACCGACCTTGACGAGTTCGATTTTGACGAATACGACGAGGACGAGCCGGAGGAAGAAACTGACATCGCAGACACCGAACAGGAGGACGAGGAAGAATGAAACTTGTGATTTGTGAGAAACCCAGCGTCGGGGCGGCGGTTGCCGCCGCCCTTGGCGTAAGGGAAAAGAAAGACGGATATATCGAGGGGAACGGTTATGTTATCTCTTGGTGTATCGGGCATTTAGTAGGACTTGCGGAAGCTGCCGCCTATGGGGAACAGTACAAAAAGTGGAGCTATGACAGCTTACCCATTCTGCCGCAGGAATGGCAGTACACCGTAGCTGCCGACAAGGGAAAGCAATTCAAAATCTTAAAAGACCTCATGCACCGCGCCGACGTTTCCGAGGTTGTCAACGCCTGCGACGCAGGGCGCGAGGGCGAGCTGATTTTCCGCTTTGTCTATCATCAAGCGGGCTGCAAGAAGCCCTTTACCCGTCTTTGGATTTCCTCAATGGAAAACGAAGCAATCCGAAGCGGCTTTGACAATCTGAAGGACGGGCGGGAATACGACGCCCTCTACCATTCCGCACTATGCAGGGCAAAGGCTGACTGGCTTATCGGTATCAATGCGACCCGCCTTTTCTCCTGCCTGTATGGAAAGACCTTGAACGTGGGACGTGTGCAGACCCCGACCTTAAAAATGCTTGTAGACCGGGACGCTGCCATTATGAACTTCAAGAAAGAAAAATATTACCATGTGTGCCTTATGCTTTCCGGCGCGGAAGCGGCAAGCGCGAAGATCCGCGCCGCTGATGAAGCAAGCGAACTGAAAGCGGCCTGCGAAGCGTCGGCGGCTGTCTGCACTTCCTTGACCCGTGAAAAGAAAACCGTTGCCCCGCCGAAGCTCTTTGACCTTACCTCTCTGCAACGGGAAGCAAACCGTATCTACGGGTACACGGCAAAGCAGACCCTTGACCTTGCACAGACCTTGTATGAAAAGAAGCTGCTTACTTATCCGAGAACGGACAGCAACTATCTGACCGACGACATGGGCGACACGGCAAAAAGCATGGTAACGCTTCTCTGCGGCAAGCTGCCCTTTATGGCGGGCGTTTCCTTTACGCCGGAGCTTGTAAAGGTACTGAACAGCAAAAAAGTATCCGACCACCACGCCATTATCCCCACAATAGAGCTTGCAAAAGCTGACCTTTCCGCGCTGCCGGAAAGTGAAAGAAATATCCTTACCCTTACCGGGGCGCGGCTGCTTATGGCGACCGCAGCGCCGCACGTTTACGAAGCGGTAACGTCGGTTTTCTCCTGCGCCGACCATGACTTTACGGCAAGGGGAAAAATGGTAATCGCTGCCGGGTGGAAAGACATTGACCGTCGCTTTCGGGCGACCATCAAAAAGAAGCCCGACAGCGACGACGAGGAAAACGAACTTGCGTTAGATGTGCCGGATTATACCGAGGGGCAGACCTTTGAAAATCCTGCCGCAGCGGTTACGGAGCATGACACCACGCCCCCGAAGCCTCACAATGAAGCAAGCCTGTTGTCGGCTATGGAACGCGCCGGGAATGAGGACACCGACCCGGACGCAGAACGCCGGGGGCTTGGTACGCCTGCCACCCGCGCCGCCGTCATTGAGAAGTTAGTCAAAGGCGGCTTTATCGAGCGCAAGGGCAAGCAGCTATTTCCCACCAAAGACGGCACAAACCTTGTCTGCGTCCTGCCGGACAGCTTAACTTCTCCGCAGCTTACGGCGGCATGGGAAAACAATCTAACGCAGATTGCAAAGGGTAACGCTGACCCTACCGCTTTCATGCAGGGCATTGAAGCTATGGCGCGGGAGCTTGTAAAAACCTATGCTTCCGTGTTAGGCGAGAAACAGGCGCTTTTCAAGACAGAGAAAACAGAGCTTGGGAAATGCCCCCGCTGTAAATCCCCGGTCTATGAGGGAAAGAAAAACTACTACTGTTCCAACAAAGAGTGTAGCTTTGCCATGTGGAAAAACGACCGCTTCTTTGAGGAACGCAAAACCGCCTTTACCCCGAAGATTGCCGCCGCGCTTCTGAAATCCGGCAAGGCAAAAATCAAAAAACTGTACTCCCCGAAAACGGGCAAAACCTACGACGGAACGGTACTTTTAGCCGACACGGGCGGTAAGTATGTGAATTACAAAGTAACCATTTCAAAGGACAAACAACTGGAATAGCAAGCATAGGAAGCGGGTACCCACTTCCGTAAAATCCCTGCCACTCTAACCGAGCTTGGCGGGGATTTTGCTTGTTGGGAAGTTTCCCAAACCCTCTAAAAATCCTCAAAAATCTTTGGCAGAAATGCGGGCGCACCGTAGTAGGACTATGTAACCACAAACGCAGCGTCCGCGCTGCCATACGCGAAAGGAGGTTTTACACATGGCAAGTTTGCGCGACAGCGTAAAGGACTATCAAGAGGAACTTAGGGACGGTATTGCATGGGTAGCATTTTGGAAACAAGGACGTTCATGGAATGCCGAGCTGTTTCATCTTGAAGTGGACGGTACTTTAGAACCGTTTGACAGGAGCCGGTTAGAGGAAATCAAAGCGGCTGACCCCGCCGCCGTTATTCTAAACGGCTACTACTGCGGGCATTTAGGCGAGAATATGAGCCTTGACGAGCTGACCGCCGGAGTGCGCTATCACTATGAAAACAGCATGAACGACCTTGACGGTTTTATCGGGGCGCATGACGACAGGCTTCCTCCGGAGGTTATCGAGGAAGC
>ERZ894229.1183-NODE-1183-length-12742-cov-7.17884_pt1 | contig 12742 bp, 7 predicted proteins | sample MGYA00380295_ERZ894229 | MGnify/ENA primary metagenome ERZ894229 (study PRJEB32331, sample SAMN06328479) | human gut metagenome | biome: human gut microbiome; feature: stool | host: Homo sapiens | collected 2014-09-17 ... | reverse complement strand
TCCTGCTCAGGCCGAGTAACTATAAACAGGTGGCTCCGTTAGTCCGGACAGGTGGCTCACGCCACACCGGACTGGCGGCTCTGCCGCACCGTAATATTCATATACGGCGACAGCCGTGACTGAGCGAACGCAGTTCGCGAGGTGCATGGCGAGGGGCTTGGGAGGGGATCACATATGAACAGTTTTAAATGAAAAAGTAACTGCAAGTTTTAGGTAACCAGAATACCTTCTATTGCATTTGCTGTTGCAGTAAGTCCTGCAAACTATGGGTGGCATTTACTTCTGCAATGCTGCATGAAACACTTGACTCTCTCTGACCGGATCCGTATCAAAACCCTTCTGGAAGAAAGAAAGAGTTTCTCCCAGATTGCTGCAGAACTTGACAGATCCACTTCAACTATTTCAAGGGAGATGGATAACGTATAATTAATTTCGCAAAATCAATTTTATAAAAATAGACATGGTCTATAGCCGTTTGGTAAAATTAAGTCACCACAACAAAATCTATCAAAGGAGGCTATTGGCCCAAAAGTAGCTCATAATCCAAGAATTCTCAAATATACACATTCCCGTTTATATGAGCTTATACTTCATATCTTGCAATATAATTTTTCAATAATATTGAAAACAAATAACCAAAGTCAAGAATCTTTTTCATCCTTTTCGCACCAACTAGTAATAATCAGCCCTCTTTTTCATATCGAAAGCGTATTACGAATACTCTTTGATAATATTTCTTGGTTTGTCCTAATGTCAGATGTTTCCCGTCTTAATTCTTTTTCTATTTCACACGAAGAAAATTTACACAACTCCAACTGTCTAAAATATGAATTGCTTAATTGCGACACAGACATATTATTAATATTTTGATCCATCTTGATGTATGTTGCTATATCTGCCAAAACATTTTGAATTAGTTCCTTATCCGAAAATAATCCCTGGGCTAAAATGCTTATCCAATTATCAATCAACTTCTCTTCCTCTTTACTTTCGCTCCATGCAATCAAACCACTCTTCAAACAATCGAGATACTCTTGAAATCTTCTACTCAAATCAGACGTCAAGATATTCCAGTCCTTTGGCTGTATATCCTCGAATTTTTCAGGTTTGTTAGAGGCAATTAAAAATACATTTTTTAAATAGCTTTTAATTTTTTTATGTCTTTTTCTTGCATAATATAAGGAAATATCATTATTATGGCAAAACCATTTTCTTAATTCCGATACATCATCCCAAAATTTAATCGCCGCTTTATAATCATCCTTACTTATCAACTGATATCGAAACATCAATTCAATTAAATTATTCTTTTCTTTTAATTGAACACGATCACAATCCGCAAAGATACCATACAGCGTTACCACTTGCCTCCAAAACAACAATTCTCCTTTGTATATATCCGTTTCTTTCGGAGAATACCCTTCAAACAAATTTATACGCGGATCGACTTTATGAGCTAAATTTATAATTTCATTAATTTTTTGTGTTTGCATAAATACTACCCACTATTTTCAATGTCTCTGAAAGCCTTAGGAGCAATATTACTGTACCCAATCTCTATATCCTTAAAAACTGTTCCTTCCACCAAATTCGCAATTTTCATGTGCGGGCCATGGTAATATATAGGGTTCTTGCCAAACTCTTCTACAAAAATAGTTCCACTCCTACTAATCTCATTATACTCTCCTAACCGTCCAGTGAATTTCCTGGGGATTCCACTCTTATCACAAAGCATGTGTTTAGTAAATACGCGCTTTAATCCAAGTGTTGAATCCTCTTCAATACTCTTTAATACAGATATACTATCACTATATTGTTCAAGTTGCCCCAAACATAACGCTTTTATATATTTTATATTTTTTGCTAATTGATTAATATTCTCAGCGTCATTACAGAATTTCATGATGAAGTTATTGCAAATACCCAATAATTCTCTCCATACATCTTCACCCATTCTAGTCATCCAACATTCACCTGATAAATATATCGGTTCTCTGTTGTTCATTAACCACACAATATTAAGTAACATATATTGACATGGTTCACTTTCACTCAGCACTTTTTTATATTTGTCATTGTTAAATAAATCATATACTTCTTTACATGCATTTTGCTGAATTTCATTTTCAATTGGTTTATTAAAATCAACTTTGTTATCACGAAGTGTCTTTCTAGCCACAACATAAAGACCTGCTGACGAACCATTTGAGACTAATTCTTCAATATAAGATTTAACTATTTTACTATCATCAAGTAATAAATAAATGTCTGCAACCTGTTTTTGAAAATACTCTGAATTTGCTACATCCGGATTTTCAAACATTATTTCATCAGCTACAGAGCACATTGATTCTAATAGTTCTACACGCTTAACCTCATCACTTTCATTTTTATATTCAATAATAGAACTCTTAAGTAAAGTCACATATGCATGATAATCCAAATTATCATATTTAATTACACTTCTTAAATCTCTACGAACCTCTTTAAATAATAATGTATCATTTGCTTCCTTTAGTTGACACAGGAGAAGTTTACTGTTTGCAGATTCAACAATTATCGCATTTCTTGTACCCATCGATATTCCAAAATGTTCCATTCTATTTAAAACAGAATCAGCAATGTTAACTGCTTTCTCTAATGTTTCTATTCTTAAATTGGTATCAAGTGTTTCATTCCTACCATAATATTCCCGTAAATATGTGATCTCCTGCGCAACAAGTATAGGTTCCCATATGTTTCTCTCCTCACGCAATCTTCCAAGTGCCTCTATCACCTCTTTATATCCACGTTTATATTTATTTCTATTTTCAGCATTATTAGGTCCAATAATTCTTATAAGCTTTTCACACAAACGCACTTCTTTTTGATGACCATAGCTGCCACTCGAATTCATTAATTCTAACATTTGTACGGCACACTCAACTTCATCAAGAGGTGACATGTTTTTGGCCGAAATATACATTGACGCTTCTAATGGTGTGCGTAACGAAATTTCATAATTTTCATGACAATCTTTCGTTATAACAAAAAAAGTAGATTGTGTCAAAGTTTTAACAATTTGTTCGTTATACGTTCCTAAGATACGTAACGCAAAGTCATATGGCATTTTTAATTTAAATTGACTACACACCGCAACACATTTTATAAACTTATCTTTTGCTACTTCAATCTTGCTTCTTTCTTGACTATTCTCGACCTTTCTATCAACGTCAATACCTGCATTTATCAAATCCAATTCTATTTTCTTTAAGGCATACGCAAAAACAGTATTAATAGAAATAGTATTCCGGACCTCCTCTTCCAAGATCTTGTCTAACCCTTGTAAATTGGCACTCGCTTCCTTATACACCCCTTTTGAAAGATTACCACGCAAAATATCAAATGCCTGATAAAGCATTGATAAATAGTTTTCACTACTCCGGGCATAATGGTTAACAATACTATCAATATTCTGCGCTGACATATTGCACTTTTTACTGAGGATCTCTTTGAGCTGATCAACTTCTGTAGATATCTCCACGGTGGCTTGACACTCAAAAAATTTTTTATTCATGACACTTTTTTCGACATAATCTTCCTCTGTGTATGCTTCATTTGCATCACTACTCAATTCGTAAGCTGTACTCAATAAATATATTTTCCTACCTCGTGCAAGTAGTGCCTGATACAATGTGTAACATTTTTCTCTTCCAGTACTATAACTAGATGTATCCCATACTAAAAAAGTTGCCTTTGCACCTAAATTTTCAAGTCTCTCTAGTAAATAATCTAGTGCATTAAATGCCGGTGAGCCTTTTTTATTGATACCTTTCTGTTTATACTCGACACTAGAATAGAAATTGATATCAGGATCATTAATATAGATCACTGGATATTTTTTTTCATTAAATATTTTATATGCAATAGCTGCTAATGAAATACTCTTTCCGGTTCCTGTCTGCCCTACAAGTAACAAAGGTTTATTATTAGGCTTCCCGACATTTTCTAATCCTCTTTTTACTTTTCTGTACAAACTATCTTCATATTGCCTATGAAGATTAAATCCATAAGTATATCCATACCATTGTGGTTCTCTGACACTGTTCTTTAAAAACATATAAAAATAATCTTTGTACATATTCTGTGGAATTCTTATTTCATTTAACAACTCAATGTTGAGAAGCACTGCAAATGATTCAGTTTCAAGTAGCTGTCTTTTTTCTATAGACGTCGGAGTCGTATTTTTTTCTGCTTCAATATATATCTGAATAGAGCTATCAGTTAACGAGTGTTCTATTGTTTCATCGGTTTGAAAGAATTCCTCAAAAAAATCATCAATTCCACTTTCTATCAGTACAGCTATTCCTTGGTTTTCCAAAGCTGTTAAATATTGGTCTTTGTTTCTACAATTGAAAATATATACTTGTTTCTGATTGTTAAACAAACCTCTTAATGCTTTTCGTAACTCTTTATGTGTAAAATACTGCTCCTCAAAATCATCTATAAGTATAATACCGTTTCTCTTAATTATTTCTGATACTTTTGCAAGCATTTCTACAGCTTGATCGATAACGTCTTCCATCTCTAATTCATCCATATCTTTTGGCGGATAATTTTCGCCAAACAAGCGGATGACATTGAGATTCTTTCGATCCATAAGATTTGCTTGCATGTCATCTTTTGATGTGAGGTCTCTAACAAAACGCTTATCATTCACCAAGAATGCTGACAATGCTATATCACAATTGGTAGTTACAATAGAATTCCATGCATAATCCAATACAGATGTACTTAAATTCTTGTATTCATTTCCAAAAAGCAAAACACTAGGTTCATATTGCATTCTTACAAACAATTCATTTAACATATTTGTCACCTCTTTATACATTTTTCTTTGCACATCCTTTATTTTCTACATTTAAAGTAATAATCCTAGTATTCCCATATTAAATACTCTCTCTATTTCTTGACTGAATATGTTTTACCCTTCTTGTTTTAATTTCTTACTTTTCAACTTTTAGCTGAATTAGTAACTGGTAATATATTATCTTAATATAAAAAAGTATCACATTTGTATAAAAAATACTATTTCACATTATATATAAATACTCATACTAATATAATCAGTTTTTGTGTTAGCATAGTTTTATCAACCGGAAACTCATTTTACCTCTCCAATAAACATATTTCGTAATACAAAGAAATTCCATTTCTTTTTGTAAAATTAGGTTACAAAACATAATCTTTACTAAATGGTTCTTTATAAGTAATTTTACATCAAGTACTTTTTAAATGGAACGAAAATTTTTAACTTTTGCTTTTTATAATACAAGTTCGGGCTGGTCTCGAGAACCAGAATAAATGGTATCTCTTACATTCTCTACGACATACTAGTTTCTGTCAGTTACCTTCTGTAGATATCATCCCCCAGTTTATAAGCTCCCCCTCAAAAATCAAAAGGTATTACTTAAACTTTTTTTGACGTATAATTTTCACTATCTATGATTTAATCTTCCTTCACAGTATGTAACATAAAATTTTACCACACCATTTACTACACTATTTTCGCAAAATAAGGGTCCGCAAAATCCTTGTTAAACAAAGATTTACAGGCTCTGATACTACAGTCCCCTAATACGCCAAGAGGTAAGTGCTATATTTTTATTCACTTCACATCAAAAGATTCATCCTTATCCATAAATGATATGATACCTCCAAAGTAGCAGATTTTTATATTTAATCTATCTACTTTAAAGATATCATCTCAACAGCCGGTAGATTTTGCTCTCAAATAAATATTCGCCGCACACTTATTTCCAACAGGCTAACTCCTAACATTAGAAATGCGCACCACCAGGCACACATAAAGAAAATGAAACTAATATAATGAACTTATTAGCCTCATTTTCTTCACAGATAATTTCATACATCGTTTCTCTTTCTACATGAAGACACGTAGTATTGCATCAATAAGTTCCTCTGCTCTTTTGTCATCAACTGCAATAATAGTATTAAAGACTTTTTCGAGAACACGTTTTTCATTATTGCTCAAAGCCAAAGTATTCAATACTTTATAATGGGGACTTCCTTCTATAACATCAATTAATGCGTCTAATGCCTTAAAGTTAATTTCTGAAGTTCCCGTATCTTTTTCGAGTTCTACCTCGTCTATCCTCTTTTTAGTCCTAAGTAATTCTTTCTTCAACAGGTTTCTTTTACTTGTAGCCGATTCTTTTTGAACAGGAGTAACTAGCTCTTCATCAGTACTGACAGCTTGGTTTCGTTGCATCGACACCGTACGTATTTTTTTGGTGGTATTAAATGCCAAATTTTGCAACTGCTCCCATAGCAAATAATAAGAACTATTCTTTTCAAAATTGTCACGACGCGCATTTGGAATTAATCGTTGATCTAATGTAAAGATTTCACCAAGACACCAACCATTAAAACGCGAATCTTTAAAGGCGGAATTTAAAGTTTGAGCATCGCCGATCATAATGTTTCCTTTGCGGATTCTGATCCCTTTAACATTTTTATCATAAATACTTCCAAGGTACCCAGATGTAGCCAACCATCCAATTGCAGCCATAGATGACTCCGAAGATTCAAACTTAATAATCTCTATATCCGAAATAGAGTCTTTGATATTCTTGCCTTTATCAATCGTAAAACTATCTGTATATGGTTTGAAAATCTGTTTCTTGATTCCTCCAAAATTCAAAAAAATGGTATATTCTGGAATAACATACCCTTCGGCACATAATCTATTTCTAATTTCTTTACCCCAGGCAAAATGCTCATCATTATACGGAACAGGAGCATTTTGCGATATATAGGAAAAGACTTGTTCCTCTTGCATAATGTCAGCGTCTTGCTCTATTCCTCGCATTATAACCTTGAAATAATGAGTTTTCTCGGCCTCTAAGATTTCTTCACAAGTATAAACATCTGCCAAAACTTCCTCAGCAGACATTTCTTTCTCATCTTCAAATAGCAAATGTTCGGTAAGTCTTTTAGAATTGATAGTAAGGCGTACTCCCTTTTTACTCCCCTTAACACTTGTTTCAAAAACTAACTCATCACAGTAGCCAAGCGCAGCTAATCTACCAATGCCGCGAAAACCTCTCGAAATATTTGAAGATTTTTTTGAATTACCAATGCTAATCAGAGTTCTCTCTGCATCATCTTCATCAATTCCAAGACCATTATCCATAATAACAATAGTTTGTTCCAATGCCGAAATACAGATATCAACATATCCTTCGTTGCGAGCTATTATCCCTTTTTCTACAGCAGAATCTATTGAATCCACCGAATTTTGTATGTACTCGCGAAAAACAACCATAGGGTCAGAATACATTCCAGTAGTCAGCGATTCCAATGCATGCTTTCCGATCACTATATTATTCACAATATTCCTCCAGTAGTATATCAAATTTTAATTGAATATTTGAAAAGATTGCATTAACCGCCATTGTTAAAATGCTTTGTCCATGCTCATCTTTTACACATTCTTCAATCTTACTTTTGAAACACTCAAAATTGCGTTCAAGAATCCTTCCTAACTGCATCATATCTAATTGGCAAATAGCACATTTACAAACTTTTTGTTCTGCCTCAGATAAAACATTTAGTTTCCTATAACGTAAATACACCCTTATCAACTCAAAGTCTATATAATTCACACCGTTCTTTTTACATACAGAATCCCAATTAGCTAACAATTTATCATTTTCGAAATCTACACCTTTTAGTTTTTCAAGAATATCGATAACGCCTTTCTTTCCAAAAAATTTAATGAACGCAATAATAATGTTCTTTTGCCTTCCATTTTCCAATAAGATTTCAAGAATTTCATCATAAAAAATAGAAAACTCTTCAAGTATATATTTTTTTAATAAAATATAAGTAGGGGAATTGCTTTGGACCATTCCCAACAAAGATACTAACCGAACGGGGGTTAAATAGAAGAGATATAATTTTTTTTGGATATCGCTATTTAAGCCAAGCAATTTCTCAGGCAAAAACTCATTATCTGCTATTGCTTTTTTAAAATGTTTTGTCTCGTCACCTAACATGTCATATAGCCGATTCCATTCATTAATTTTTTTCTGGCCATACTCCCATTTTTTTCGTCGGAATAAAACTTCTTCTTGCGTCTCTTTTGTCCTACCACGCCCACCAGTAGAAAATTTCCCCCTTGAAGCAATCAAGTGATCCGGCATATACAAATAACGTTCAAATTCCTCCGAGTTTTTACCGAAATCGGCCTCAAAAAAGCTTCTACTGCCAACGCCTTTTCCCTGTGTAGGAATCATCATACACTGAACAGCTCTTAAGGATTTAGCATCCCACTGGCTTCCGACATACCCTCTTTCATGTGCATCAAGAGGAATGTATCTCATCGGGAAAGAAAACGCAGACACTTTTTCTTGTCCTGGTTTCAATTTACTGTTGATATCATCTTGAATATCGATAGTAATCCGCATTCGATCGTACAAATCTTTGTGGGTATCAGCGTGGTAACTCTTTCCTTTCCCACCAAAATCCTCACTATTGTACAAAACATAATTCGAAAGCTCTGTAATTCCATATTTGGCACAGTACCGTAAAGCAGTTTCATATGTCTGGCGATCCTCAATATGATCAAACGCAATTCTCGCTGGCCTCAATGCAATTTTCCCAAGAAGTTCAGCCTTATGTTCATCTCTCGCCAACAAATTGGCATCTAGCCCTTGATTAAAATCAACATATCGGCGTACCCTTTTCCCTGTTTTAGGATTAGTATATGTTGCCCCTTTACCAAATCCTGCTTTGATAATATCCTCAATGATTTGCTCAAATTCTTTAGAAATCAATACATTATTGTCCATGAGCAACAAATCTTTTTTAGGGCCAAATTTTTCATCAATGGCATCGATTTTGCCTTTGATATCCATATATGGGATATATGTAGGTTCCAATTTTTGAACTGCACAGAAACCACATCTCATACCACAACCTTTTGTTGCACTCAGAAAGTATGCGTCATGATAGGGATAGATATAATCAATATCATCTAAGATTGAATAGTCTGGAATAATCTGGTCAATACATTCATCTCCAGGCAATCCTAGTTTCCCGGGTTCATTCAACAACCCCAATACTGGGTAAATACCTGTTTCATCAAACATTTCATCCGGCATCAATGTGGCTGCAATACCCCCAACTGATACTTTATCTATAGAGTCCACCAACGTCTTTGCATAATTAATCGCTTTGATTGTTTTATCCCATTCAAATGTAAATAGCGTAGTAACATATACTCTATCCCATTTCGTTGATGAAAGAGCAGCTGGCAACTCACCTTTTGTAAACCTAACATAATCATGCAATACATATTTATGAAAATAGGCGATTTTCATTAAGCCTAACGGCGGATATTTATTCTTATAATTTGGTTCAATTAATAATATGTTTCCCATAACACTATAATCAATTTATTACTGATCTATTTCCTTTATTAGTTTATCAATCGCTTGGCGAATCTTTCTTAATTCTTGTAAAGTGGCTCCTTTGTTGGTTGCGGCTTCCTTTTTTAAAGATTTGGTAAACTCTAAAGTTGTAACTTTTTCTTTAAAACGTCTTAACTGTTGAAAACTGTCACCGCTTCGTCCGCTCGCCTCAAAACGGTCAAAACCCTGTTCGAGAGTATTACGCCCTTCGATAAAATCTTTCATGATTCTTTTGGTAGTGGTATCTTTCCCCTTTGCCATCTTTCCGAGTTTATCTCTCACATCTATAGCCTGCTTAATTTTCCCAGTTTTAACCTGGTTGACAAACACATCATCCAATGTTGCAAAGGTTTCACGATATTTTTGAATACCTCTATTTTTTAAATATTCGTCATAGTAACTCCAACGATCCGGTCGTAAATCATCATGTTCGTACATGAACTTATATACTCGAATCAACGAATTAGCCTTTCCGGGTGTCAAACCTACATTTTTAGCAAGAATATCTGTTTCTATATTAGACGCCTGTTTTTGTCTATACAGATATGCTGCTTGTTCAAATACACTCCAGTCCTTTCTTCCCACAAGATGGTATTGTCCTAAAAGGGTAAAAATTTCACCCTCTGTAATTGTTTCTGGTAATATATTTACCCTTACCTTTTGCCATTTGATAGGCTCTCTTTCTGCAAGTATTCTATATGCTGCTAAGCGACTATTACCTTCCAAAACAATATAATCCTCATCCACTTTTACAACAATAAGAGGATCAATCAGCCCACCATTTTGCTCAATAGAATATCGCAACTGTTTTACATGTTCCATTGATTTCATTTGAGCTTCAATGTCTGATTGAGTTGGATCATTTCCGTTTGATCTTAGAATTGAATATACTCGAGGATTTTCTTTATAAAAAAGCAACTCATCCTGATTAAGCAATGTTTCAATTACTTCGTATTCTGTCTTCCCGATTACTATTTTTCCCATATTCTCGTTCCTTACTAAATATTTTCTTCATTTGGAAATAAAATTGCTTTAATCAAATCTCCAAAACTATAATCAGCGATTTGTTGATACTCTCCAAGAGTCATATCTCCTTGAGCAAGAAATGCGGCATTCTGTTTTGAAGTCAACAAGGCATCAATCCATTCGTCAATACTTCCCGTAACCACTATATTATGAATGTAGCATGTCTTTGTTTGAGATATCCTATGAATACGATCCTGCGCTTGAAGATAATCGTCGAGGCTAAATCCCCTATCATAAAAAATAACATGATTTGCCATTGTTAGAGTAAGTCCTTCCTTTGCAGATGCAGGAGTTGCAAACAGAATACGGTAGTCATCTGTTCTAAATAGCTCAACCGAACGATCCCTCTCCGCCATATTCATCTTTCCATGTATCTTTACACTTCCAAAATCGCCATATTTTTTTGCAAAATAGTCTATATTATCAGTAAAATTACTCCATACAATACACTTTTCATTATTTTCAATGATTTCTTTTATAAGCTCATCTAAACGTTTTTCTTTTGCAGAGCCACCATGGTAATTTTCATCAACTAATATCGGGTTAGAAGCAACCTGTACTAATCTAAGTAATCGCTTAACAATCGCAGACGAATCATCAAGAATAAGCTCACCATTTTTCTGTACTTCGACAACTAACTCTTCACGAATCTGTTCATAAAAAGCTTCTTGTTCTTTAACAAATTCAACACTTTCTGTAATATATACTTTATCAGGAAGTGTGAGAATCCCACTATTTTTTGTTTCCCGAACAGAAAATGCTTTGATTTTTTCATATATTCCAGAAACACTTTTTTCGAAATCCTCTTGCAGGGCTTCATTCTTTACCAACTTATTATTAAGGTCTGTTTCTGATTTAAATTGGGCAAAATCTGTGCCTAAGCTTTTTCCTTGATCTAAAAAAAATACTTGCGCCCATATATCATATGGCCGATTTGCTACGGGCGTTCCTGTCATAATCACTCTTTTTTTTAATAATGGTGCCAATTCAAAAAAAGTCTGTGTTAATTTGGCTTTAGGATTTTTTAATTTAGCAGATTCATCAATGATAATAGCAACATTTCGAGTTTTTAGGAAAAGCGTAAATTGTTCCTTTTCTGAAATTAGCATTTCAAAATTGGTAATAACGGCTCTTGATGGGCCACAAAAAACATAATAATTACTAATTTTATTTGTGTCCACCTTCTGTGGCTTCAAGGATGTGTGGTCTTTAAATTCACGAATCCAATTGGCTACCAACTGTTTTTTCGTTACTATAAGTACAGTATCAATGTCTGTTTTTTCCAACCAATATAATAATAAATCTATTGCAATTTTGGTTTTACCAAGGCCTTGCTCATGAAAAATCGCTGCATATTCTAAATCTTTTACTGCTTCAAAAGCCTCTTTTTGATAGGGAAACGCATCGTACTTTGCCATTAAATCTGGCTCTTTAAACAGATGTATTTTTTTCATCACACTCCGATCCCTTCAATTATCTTTATTGTATAATGTCCTGGATACTTTTTCTTTATCTTTTGAAGTGCGTTATAAATAGATGGTTTATCCATCATAGGCACCGCCACTATTAGTTCTGCTTCCCCTACAAACAAAGAACATTTTCTAATATACGATTCATATTGGCGTAAACTATGAGCACTCAAAACATCAGGACTTGTTTTAGCCTCTCCAATAATCATTAGTTCTCCGCCTCTAAAAAAAACATCTGGTCTATATCCTTCTTGCGTTAACTCTGGAAGAGAATATTGATCGGGCAAATCAGTTTGGATAAAGCATTCATGGTCTATACCTACAGTATTTAGAGTTTCTTCAATAATAAGTTTCACCAATTTCTGATGTTGTGCAGACTCGCTCATTTTATTCCCCCTCAATTTGATCGAGAATAAATTGCAATGAATCGAAAACATCTTTTAACGCATCAAGTTTTGTAGAGTAATCCACATCATCTTTTAAATGACACACTTCCTTATATTCGATCTTATTCATTCTCTTTTCCAACTCTCTGGCAAGCATTTCATAAGGTATATCTTTAAGTTGGTCTGGCGTAATCTCTTCAACAGCCAGTATTTTAATAGCCGCACGTGAATCAGCTTTAAAAAATGCTTGGGAAGCCTTTTTACTATTCAGTATTTCTGGCAATTTTCTTACATCCTGAAGAACAGAAAATTTATCTTCTATTATCCATTTTGAAAAGTCAGACTTGGTATATCCATGAAGCGCAAGTCCCTCCAGAATCCTAGT
>ERZ894229.1179-NODE-1179-length-12771-cov-7.11859_pt1 | contig 12771 bp, 12 predicted proteins | sample MGYA00380295_ERZ894229 | MGnify/ENA primary metagenome ERZ894229 (study PRJEB32331, sample SAMN06328479) | human gut metagenome | biome: human gut microbiome; feature: stool | host: Homo sapiens | collected 2014-09-17 ... | reverse complement strand
ACAAGTTTTATAAATCTTAAGCTTTCTATTCATATGACAATGAAAAACCGGCGTCGTCCGTCACACTGCAGCCATGGATGATGCCGGTTTCTTCTTTTTTCTTTTTTTCTTTTTCTCCTTATTATTCCTCCTTATTCTTCCTCCTTCACCTTCTTTCGCCCTCATTTTCCTTCTTTCTCCCTCGTTCTCCTTCTCACCATCTTCCATCACCTCCTTTCCTTCAACCGGGCATTCCATCCTCCCCTCTTCAGTATCCCCGGCTCCGCTGCCTCCACAGACTCCACGGAGCGTTTGTTGTATTTATCCCCCATATGGGCTATGATAGACAAGGAGGTGAAGAAACATGGATTGCAGCAAAGTAGGAAATCTGATTTATACCCTGAGAACAGAAAAAGGAATGACCCAGAAGGCCCTGGCCAATGCCATGAACATCAGCGACAGGACTATTTCCAAATGGGAACGCGGCGCCGGATGCCCCGACGTATCCCTTCTGCGGGAGCTTTCTGATATTTTAGGAGTTAATATTGAAAAAATACTGTTGGGCGATTTGGAGCCCAATAAAAAAGATGGAGGAAATATGAAACGAATCAAATTCTATGTATGCCCTGTCTGCGGAAATGTAATATCCAGCACAGGCATGGCGGAAATCTCCTGCTGCGGCAGGAAATTGAATGCCCTGAAAGCCAGGCCCGCGGACCTTTCCCACAGCGTGTCTGCAAAAGCAGTGGAGGGCGATTATTACATCACCCTGGAACATGATATGGAAAAGCAGCACTATATCACCTTCATGGCATATGCCGTCTATGACAGAGTGCTTTTGATGAAACTATATCCGGAACAGGCAGCCCAGGTACGTTTCCCCAGGTCTGGTCACGGAGTGCTGTATATCTGCTGTAACAGCCACGGGCTTTTCTCGGTCAGTCTGTAGATACACCAGACACCTCCCTGTTGCCGTTAATTTACTGAAGCAACCCAGCTGCCATTAAAATTCGTATTGGCAGCCGGTAACGGAGTAAATAAACAAGCCGCCTTTCAACACAAGGTTTTCAGCCGTACTTTCAATTCCACATTTCTCCCCAAAACAGCTCTTTCTCTCAAATCCCATTGACATTGCCCTTCATATCATGTATGATATCTTATAGACCGACGGTCGGTCTATAAGATAGGAGGGCAAGACATGGCGCGTATTGTTAAGGAAGCCGACGAACGGAGAAATGAAATTCTGGACGCTGCTGAGACGCTTATTACAGAAAAAGGGTACTCAAAAACCACCATTATTGATATCCTGAATCAGGTAGGTATTGCAAAGGGTACTTTTTATTATTATTTTAAATCCAAGGAAGAGGTGATGGATGCCATCATAGAACGTTTCATTGAACAGGACGTACAAAAGGCCCGGCTGATAGCCATGGATAAGAGTCTATCACCGGTCCGGAAAATATGCCGGATCATAGCTGCCGGACAGCCCCGGACAGATGGCCCCAAGGACAGGATGATTGAGGAGTTCCATCTGCCGGCCAATGCCCTGATGCACGAAAAAAGCATTGTGCGCTCGATTCTGGCCCTCTCTCCCATCCTGGGCGAGATCGTTTCCCAGGGAGTGAAGGAGCGCCTGTTCTCCACAGAGCATCCACTGGAAGCCATGCAGATACTGTTGGTTTCCGGGCAGATATTGTTTGATTCCTCTATGTTTACATGGACACCTTGTGAGATGGAACAAAAGATAAACGGATTCATAGAAGCCATGGAAGCTGTCCTGGGCGCTGAAAAAGGAACCTTTGAACCCATGAAACAGATTTTGGCCGCGGGAAGCGGATGTATTTTACAGGAATCAGAATCACGGAGGGCTGAATGATGGCAAATAGTCCCATATCGGGAAACAGGGATTTCCGCCTCATGGTAATCGGGCAGATTATCTCCATACTGGGATCTGCCCTGCTGCGGTTTGCCCTGTCCCTCTATGTACTGGACATTACGGGAAGGGCGGACATCTACGCCGCCCTGTATGCATTCTCCAATATTCCTCTTCTGATTTCCCCTGTAGGCGGAGCCGTTGCCGACCGTTTTAACAGGCGCAATCTGATGGTGCTCTTCGACTTTACCAGCGGTATAATCATATCTCTGTACTATGTAAGCCTCCGTCTGGGGGGGACTTCCATCTTTCTTACAGGCGCTGTCCTGATACTGCTCTCTGTCATCAGTTCCATGTATGGACCGGCGGTGACGGCCAGCATTCCCCTTTTGGTGAAGGAGGAACATCTAGAGGGAGCAAACGGCCTTGTAAACGGGGTCCAGGCCCTCTCCAATGTGGCGGCCCCGCTGATTGGCGGCATGTTCTACGGCATATTCGGGGTCAAAGCCCTGGTGTGCGTCAGCGGAACCGCATTTATCTGTTCCGCTGTACTTGAGCTGTTCATCCATATTCCTTTCCGCAAACGCGAATTCACCATGCCCGTCATTCCCACCATTGCGGCCGACTTAAAGGAAGGCTTTTCCTATGTCGGCCGAAATCCTCTCATACTGCGCTCCATGATTCTGGCTTCCCTGCTGAATCTGGTTCTGACCCCGTTTTTTGTGGTGGGAGGGCCTGTCATTTTAAGGACAGCCATGAAAAGCACGGACGCCATGTACGGAATCGGCATGGGAACCATCAATCTGGCTACTATATTAGGCGCCCTGTCCATGGGCGCTGCCGCTAAAAAGATGCGCATGGAAAACCTGCACCGCCTTCTGGCAGCCATCGCCCTTCTGTTCCTTCCCATGGCACTGTCCGTAACCCCTGCATGGATCAGCCGCGGTTTTTATCCGTCCTATCTGATGTTCCTGGCCTGCGCTGTCCCCATTGCCATGATTATGACCATCATTTCCATCTTCGTTATCACAAAGGTCCAGAAGGAGACTCCCAACGAAAATCTTGGAAAGGTGATGGCCATTATCACGGCAGTGTCACAGTGCGCGGCTCCCCTGGGCCAATTGGTCTGCGGATTTATCTTCCAGACCTTCCCGGCAGGGATTTACCTTCCTGCCCTTTTCACCTGCATTGCCATGGCGGTGATTTCCCTGGCCGCCAGGAAGTTATGGTCAGAAACCGCCGTATCTTAATTTGAGCGTTCCCTTGATGCGAGCGTTCCCTTAATGTGAGTGTTCCCCTAAGGCGAGCGTTCCCTTAATACATAGGTTCCAAATACACGGGTTCCCTCTTCCTGGCAGTCATCATATAGCGGTGGATGGTCCCCTCAATGGAGCCCCCGGACTCCAAAAGGCCCTGGGCGGCAGCCAGTCTGTCCAGACAGCCATCCACACAGAAGCCGGGGAATTCCCACTCAATGATTTTGGCAAACCATACAAGCGCCCCTACGTCAAAAAAGCGTATGGGACAGAAGGCTTCACCTTGCTCCAGAATATCAAACCCGGACTCCTTAAGCTTTTTGGACTGCTCCTGCAGATTCATTCCCGGGAAAGGTTTTGGCGTGCCGGGCAAAAGCAGCTCCACCAATTCCCTGTCATTGTCCTCCCCCACCTGCTGGGTTATGAAAATGCCGCCCGGTTTCAGGATACGGTTCACTTCCCCCGCATCATAATTTCCATGACGGTTTATTACCATGTCAAAACAGCTGTCCGCAAAGGGCAGCGTCTGATTTCCCGGCGCCTCCCTGAAATCAATTCCCAGGGGCGCCAGAAGCCTCCGGCACAGCTCTGCATTGGGAGGATATGCCTCTGTGGCGCTGGTTCTGGAGTATGGATGGCCCAGTGAGAGCAGGAATTCGCCTCCCCCTGTGTCCATGTCTAAAAGATAATCCCTGTCCCCAAGATGGGACAGAATAATTTTCCTGTAATCCCAGGGCAGGCTTCCTTCCTCCCTGTACCTGCTGTCAATGTGTGAAAAATCCCACCCGTGGATGTGTGCCAAAGCCTCCTCGGCTTTCCATATCTTTCTTAATTCCTCTGTCTTCATATCGGCTGCTCCTTCCATCTTCATCACTTGTTCCATGGATACGCTGCAGCCCTAAAAACGACAGCCGGTATTTCCAGTCCCGACACAATGGCTGTCTGCCTTAAGGCTGCGCCGGGTAGTTATCTGACATGCTTTTTCTCATATACCCTCCTTGCCGGATATGTATGCAGGCATGTTTCCACTCTGAATTTTCGTACTGCATATTCCGAACCTGTCTGCACACATCTGTAATGTAATTATTATACTTCTTTTTTTCCACCGCAGTAAATGCGTACAGCCTGTTTATGATTTTTCAATATATTTTTTAGTGTTATCAATAAAAACCGTATTTTTTTGTGTTTTGTACCTATTTCAACACATAAAGCCGTATTTTCTTGCTTTTTTCTTTTTGCAGTTCTTTTTGCGGCAGATTAATTGATATTAACACCAGAGCCGTATCCCTCACAAAAAACTGCGGCGTCGGAGAAACGAGGTATGGTTATGGAATTGGTAAGCAGCATTGTAGAAGGCATCAACAACTGCCTCTGGGGCCTTCCCATGATCGGCCCTCTCTTCGGAACCCATCTCTTTCTCACCTTCCGGACCGGATTCATCCAGCGCAGGACCTTCACAGGCATCCGTCTGTCCGTCACAGGGCCCCGGATTCCCCTAATTGGGGACCAGGAAGTTCTTCCACTACTAACAAATAAACAGGAAGGGGAGCACGCTTTACACCAGCCGTGCTCCCCTTCCTGTTTATTCTCATCTCCCGGACTCCTATTCTTTACTGTCCTTATGGTCCTTACGGTCCTTCGTAATACGGCCCAATACCATTACCGCGGCCATGATGATGATAATGGCCGCAAAGATTCCGCCCATACCTTTTCCCATAATTTCCAGGGCAATCCCTACGTGTTCCATATTCATACGCTTCCTCCTTTGCTGCTGACTCCAGAGCCTGTCTGAAACTTCGATTCTTCCGCCCTACAGATACTGGGACACGATGCTGATAACCAGTCCTCCGGCAATAACCGATGCCACCTGGCCCGATACATTGGTGCCGGCAGCCTGCATCAGTATGATATTACCCGGCTCCTCCCTGGCAGCCATCCTCTGCACCACCCTGGAGGACATGGGGAATGCGGATATGCCGCAGCCCCCAATCATGGGGTTCACCGGTTTCTTACCCGCCATCTTGAGGAATACATTAATCAGCTTGGCAAAAAGCACGCCGCCGATGGTGTCGAATACAAAGGCCACCAGTCCCAGAACCATAATCATCAATGTAGCCGGGTTCACAAACTGCTCTGCTCTCATGCTGAACGAGATGGTGATGCCCAGGAGCAGTGTGATTATATTGGCAAACTCGTTCTGGGCCGTCTGGCTCAGGCTTCCCAGGACGCCGCATTCCCGAAGCAGGTTTCCGAACATAAGGAAGCCCACCAGGGCCACGGACTGCGGTGATATCAGGCCCACTATGATGGTCACGGCAATGGGAAACGCGATTCGCAGCTGTTTATTCACACTCTTGGGATTGTACTCCATATGAATACAGCGCTCCTTTCTGGTGGTCACCAGACGTATGGCAAAGGGCTGGATAATGGGAACCAGGGCCATATAGGAATAGGCGGCCACCGCAATGGGGCCGATGTACCTGGACCCCAGAACCTGGGATACCAGGATGGAGGTAGGTCCGTCCGCAGCTCCAATGATGCCGATGGAGGCGGCATCCCTCAGATCAAAGCCCATAAGACACGCAATGAGGATAGCTGCAAAGATTCCAAACTGGGCCGCTGCCCCGAACAGGAACAGTACCGGCTGGCTCAGCAATGGTCCAAAATCAATCATAGCGCCAATTCCGATAAAAAGCAGGATTGGCATGGCCTCCGAAGCCTCAATTCCGGTTTTGAACAGCCATTCTATGATTCCGGCCGCAGGTACCTTTCCCTGTACCATCTGGTCCACCACACCGGAATACGGCAGGTTGACCAGTATGGCGCCAAAACCCAGGGGCAGAAGAAGGGATGGTTCATATTCCTTCTTAACCGCCAGCCAAATCAGGATAATTCCCACCACATACATGACTGCCTGCTGCCAGGTTACCGCCGTAATGCCTTCCAAAAGAAAACTCATTTACTTTCCCTCCTTTGTACCATGCCCTGTACGTCATTCTTCCTGTTCTTTCTTTGTCTCCTTAAGGGTCAGCTTCACCCATTCTATCACTCTGTCTTCCACTTCCAATATCTCATAATCAGCTTCCGGTGTAACCACTGTCAGGGGCAGCTGTTCCCGGGACGGTATATATCCCAGCTGTTCCATTAAGTATCCGGACAGGGTATCACAGGAGCTGTCCATATGCAGGTGCATCTCCTCCTTCAAATCAAACAGGGTAATGCCGCCCGACACCCGGTAGACCTTATGGGGCTCCAGCTCTGTAAGCTCCGGCTCCTCCTCCTCGTATTCTTCATGAATATCACCAACGATTTCCTCGATAAGATCCTCCAGAGTCACCATACCGGACACGCCGCCGTATTCGTCAATCAGAATGGCCAGTTTGATTTTATTTGCCTGCATCTCCCGGAACAGGGCGTCGGTCCTGCGGTTCTCCGGCACAAAATAGGCCGGCTTTAAAAGGGTGCGGACATCCAGCTTGTCAAAGGAAGTCCTCCTGGCCTCAATGGTCAGTGCCTTTGTGGACAAAACGCCTATGATGTTGTCAATCTCCCCTTCGTATACAGGAATCTTGGAGTGCATGGATTCCAGAATCTCATCCAGAAATTCTTCCAGCGGCTCATTGATATCCAGCGCCACCATATCCTGTCTGGGCACCATCACTTCCTTGGCCTTCTTGTCGTCAAAGGAAAATATGGACGTTATCATCTCCTTCTCAATGTCATTAAACACACCTGCCTCGCTTCCGGTTTCCAGCATGGACTTGATTTCTTCCTCGGACACATCTGTCTCCAGGTTTTCATTGTGCATGCCGATCAGCTTCAGAAAGCCGCTGGTGGACAGAGAGAGCAGTTTTATAAAGGGATTCATGATACGTGATATATAATAAATGGGACGTACGCAGAACAGGCTGAAGGCCTCCGCTTTCTGCAGGGCAATCCGCTTTGGCACCAGCTCACCAAACACCAGGTTAAAATAAGCCAGGATGATGGTCACCACAACGCCTGCCAGGGTCTGGCTGTAGGGCAGGTTCCACTGCGCCATCCGTACCGCCAGCACCTGGGCAATACCGGTAGCCGCCGATGCACTGGAGAAAAAGCCTGCCAGAGTGATGGCCACCTGGATGGTGGACAGGAACACCGTTGAGTCCTTCATCAGGCGCTCTATGAGCGCTGCGTTTTTGTTTCCCTGCTCGGACAGGCGGTGTATCTTGTTCTTGTTAACAGATACCACTGCCATCTCGGAGCCTGCAAAGAATGCATTGATTAATGTCAGAATAACTAAGATTGTGATTTGGAATAAAATATTGGCCGCTTCAGGGTCAGATTCCATGGTAAATGATTCCTCCTTCATATTACATAGATTGATTTGTTTCAAAGACTATTATACATAAAGATTGGGGAAATGTCAGCTAAAGATTCCATTAAGATGCAGACCCGCCCAAAAGGGCGGATCACTCCAGGGGCTGTATGTAAAAATTCCCCACCACATCGCTGGAATTGATAACGTTTACAAATGTATCCGGGTACTGTTCCCGTATCCGCTTCTTCATTTTTCTCACATCACTGTCCGAGAGCACGGTATAAATCAGGTATTTTTTATTGGCTGAGTAGGAGCCGAAGCCCTTTAAAATCGTGCTGCTGTGGTTGGTCAGCTCCAGCAGGTCCGCGGACACGGCCGCCGGGTTATCTGTCACAATAAGAAGCGTCTTTTTCTTATATTTCTTATAAAAGGTATTGATAACCTGGGTATTGCAGAACTGGAAAATAATGGAGTACAGCGCCTTATCCATTCCGAAAATAGTTCCCGATATCAGTATGATGACCGCACTGAACAAAAGCATGTAGTTGAAGGTAGATACCTTGTATTTTGCCGACAGAGACATGGCGATAAAGTCCGTTCCGCCGCCGCAGGCCCTGCTGTTGAGAACCAGGCTCATCCCCAGGCCGTTTATGATGCCTCCGAAGACTGATATCAGCAGGATATCCCCGGTGATGGGAACCACAGGCAGCTCATCCACCAGGATTGACACGGTCAGCAGGCAGATACAGGACAGGATTGTAAATTTCTTACCCACCAGCCGGTATGCGAACACGGCCGGAACTGCATTAAAAAGTACATTCAGTAATGTAAATGATATCTGGACATCATAAAAACTGAGTCCGATTCTCTGGATCAGCTTGGCCAGTCCGGTAAAGCCTCCCGGCACCAGCTCTCCCTGCTCCACAAAGGTATTCATGTTGACAGCTACAATCAGGCTTCCCAACAGGATGCAGAGGAAGGCCGCCACATCCTTCCTCCTCCTGTTTTTGTTCTGCCGCTTCATATTCTCCTGATACAATTCAGACATCATCTGTCCGTCTCCCATATGCCCGCCCCCTTCTCTTACATAATTACCTGCGTCCTATCCTCTGGCAAACTGCGCATTGTAAATATCCGCGTAAAAACCATGCATCCCCAGAAGCTCCTCATGCTTACCCTTTTCCACAATTTTACCGTCCCGCATGACCAGAATCACGTCTGCCTCCCGGATGGTGGACAATCTGTGGGCCACTATGAAGCTGGTTCTGCCCTCCATCATCTGCGCAAAGGCCTTCTGCACCTTAATCTCTGTCCTGGTGTCAATGGAGGATGTGGCCTCGTCCAGTATGAGCATGGGAGGAAGGCACAGCATAACCCTGGCAATACAGAGAAGCTGTTTCTGTCCCTGGGACAGGTTCCCTCCGTCCTCACTGATAACAGTGGCGTATCCATCCGGCATCCGCATGATAAATCCATGGGCATGGGCCTGTTTTGCTGCCTGGATAATCTCTTCCTCAGTGGCATTTGGATGGCCGTAGGCTATATTGTCCCGGATGGTGCCTGATTTAAGCCATGTGTCCTGCAGCACCATGCCGTAGCTGGTCCGCAGGCTCTCCCTGGTCACATCGCGGATGTCGGTTCCCTCCACCTTGATAGCTCCGGAATCCACGTCGTAAAAACGCATCAGCAGGTTGATGATGGTAGTCTTGCCGCAGCCGGTAGGTCCCACGATGGCAACCCTCTGTCCGGGCTGTACCGACAGGTTAAAATCCTCAATCAGCTTTTTCTCAGGCGTGTAGGAGAAGCAGACCTGCTCCAAATCCACACTGCCCTTTGCGCCGCGCAGTACCGTTGCGTCCTCCCTGTCCTCTATCATGGTTTTCTCATCAATCAGCTCAAACACCCGGGCAGCGGATGCCAGGGCATTCTGCAGCTCTGTCACCACCCCTGATATCTCATTAAAGGGCTTTGTGTACTGGTTGGCGTAGCTGAGGAAACTGGTCAGCTGTCCCACGGTGATGAACCCCCGGATAGCCCCATAGGCTCCCGTGATGCCCACGGCAGCATAGACCAGGCTGTTAACAAAGCGGGTGGCCGGATTGGTAATGGATGAGAAAAAGGTCGCCCTCAGGCTGTATCCGGCCAGACGTTCATTAATCTCCTCAAACTGCTTCTGTGCCTCTTCCTGGTGTCCGAAGGCCTGGACCACCTTCATATTGCCCAGCATCTCATCGGTCAGGGAGGTCAGCTCTCCCCTGGTCTCTGACTGCTTCCGGAACATGACAAACGTCTTTTTAGCGATAAAGCTGGCCACAAACAGGGATATGGGCGTCAGCACCACCACCACAGCCGTGATGACGGGCTGGATGGAAAGCATGAACAGCAGCGTTCCCGCTATGGTCAGAACGCCTGTAAACAGCTGGGTAAATCCCATGAGAAGGCCTTCTGAAAACTGGTCTATGTCCGCGATAATCCGGCTTATGATATCTCCGGATGGGTGCACATCTATATAGCTTAGGGGCATCACCTCCAGCTGGTTGAAGGCCCTGGTCCGGATATCCTTCACAACCCGGTAGGTGATGATATTGTTGATATGGTTCATAAGCCATTGGGATACGGACGTAACAGCCACTGCTCCCAATATTGTTATAAGGATTCCCTTTAACCCTGCAAAATCCACATGTCCGGCCGAGACAATGCGGTCCACGGCACGGCCTGTCAGAATCGGCACATACAGAGTAAGGGCCACTGTGATAAGGGCCAGAAACAGAGACAGGATGACGCTCCACTTGTACTGGCTGATATATTTAAGGATCCGTTTCAGGGTCTCCCTGCTCCTGTTCTTGTCCAATGCATTCTTCTTACTGCTCATCCCGTTCCACCTCCTCCTTTGAAAGCTGTGACAGACAAATCTCCCTGTATACCTGGCAGTCCTTAAGAAGCTCCTTATGGGTGCCCATGCCTGCCAGACGACCCTCGTCCAGCACCAGGATGGTGTCAGCGCTCTTAATGGTAGTGGCTCGCTGTGATACAACGAATACGGTCATATCCCCGGTGTTCTCCCGGATAGCCTTTCTCAGCTTGGCATCCGTGGCAAAGTCCAGGGCCGAAGCGCTGTCGTCCATAATCAGGATTTCCGGCCTCCTCACCAGGGCCCTGGCTATGGTCAGCCTTTGGCGCTGTCCTCCTGAGAGGTTATGGCCTCCCTGGTCAATGTATAGATCCAGTCCCTCTCCCTTGGAATCCACAAACTCCCGGGCCTGGGCCGTATCCAGAGCCCGGTAGATTTCCTCATCCGACGCGTCCTGTTTTCCCCAGCGCATATTGTCCCGCAGCGTTCCCTTAAACAGTACGGATTTCTGCGGCACCACTCCGGTTTTGTCCCGCAGCTCATCCAGAGAATATTCCTTTACATCTGTCCCGTCCACCAGGACCTGCCCTGAGGCGGCATCGTAAAATCGGGGAATCAGGTTCACCAGGGTGGATTTACCGGATCCGGTTCCGCCTATGACGCCTATGGTCTGTCCTGCCATGGCACAAAAGGAAATATCCTTTAAGGCCGGCTCCTTTGCCCCCGCATACACGAATTCCATATCTTTAAACTCTACCTTGGGAATCCGTAATGCGGGATTCTGCGGGCCGGAATTCTGCGGGTCGGGATTCTGAGAACCGGAATTCTGAGAACCGGAATTCTGAGAACCGGGTTTCCGGGAGCCGTGCCTCCCCTTGTCCTCAATGCTGCTCTCCACCTTAAATATGCTGTCCACCCGGTTCATGCAGGCAACTGCCTTGGATATAATGATAATCAGGTTTGCCATCTTTATGAGCTCTACCAGAATCTGGGACATGTAATTTACCAGGGCAATCACCTTTCCCTGGGTAATGATACCGCTGTCCGCCTGTTCCGCTCCCACCCATATGACGGCCACCACGGCTATGTTTATAATGACATAGGTCACAGGGTTTAACAGGGCGGATATCTTTCCCACAAACACCTGCATCCTGACCAGGTTTCCGTTTTCCCGGTCAAATTTCTCCGTCTCACTTTTCTGTCTGTTAAAGGCGCGGATGACACGGACTCCCAGCAGGTTTTCCCTGGTGGTTAACAGCACCTTGTCCAGCTGTCTCTGCACGGATTTATAGAGCGGCATACTGACTGCCATGATGCCGAACACCACCACGCAGAGCACCGGTATGGTGACCACGAAAACAAAGGCCGAGCGCACATCCACGGTAAAGGCCATAACCATGGCCCCAAATACTACAAAGGGTGAGCGGAGCAGAAGGCGCAGCGTCATGTTGATGCCGCTCTGCACCTGGTTGATGTCGCTGGTCATCCTTGTTATCAGTGTGGACGTGCCCACTGTGTCTATCTCTGTGTAGGACAATCTTCCTATATGGGAAAACAAATCATTGCGCAGGGAGGTGGCTGCCCCCGTGGCTGCCTTGGCGGCAAAATACTGGGCTGTCAGGGAGCATGCCAGGCCAATCAGGGCCAGCAGCACCAGAACGCCTCCCATTTTAAGAATATATCCGCTGTCCCTGCCCCGTATGCCCACATCCACCATACGGGCCACCACCAGGGGCACAAACAGCTCAAAGCTGGCCTCCAGCATCTTAAACAGCGGTCCCAGTATGCTTTCTAGCTTGTAATCCTTCATATAGCTGAACAATCGTTTCATAATTGTCTTTCACTCCTCTGCCGGAATCCATTGTATTTTTTCACACTGCCTGGTATTATAACATAGAATCAACCATATATAAAATATTGTTTTTATATATATGATATACGTTTAACGAATAGGAGGATTCCGATCTTGAATCTGAAACAGATGGAATATTTTACTGCCATTGTCAATGAGGGGAGCATATCGGCGGCAGCCAAGGCGCTCCACATTTCCCAGCCTCCCCTCAGCACCCAGATGAAGCTTTTGGAGGAGGAACTGGGACTGACCCTGTTCCAGCGCGGCTCACGAAGCATCCTGCTGACAGATGCAGGCAAGGTCCTCTACGAACGGGCCCAGGGCATCCTGGACATGACAGGGGCTGTGCTGGAGGAACTGGAACAGATGGGGCAGGGACTTCTGGGCTCCCTGCGCCTGGGTATGATTTCTTCCGTGGAAACCGAACCCATCATAGGAAAGATTGCCGCCTTCCGCCAGGAGCATCCCAGGGTGAAATTCCGCATCTACGAGGGTAATACATATCAGCTCCTGGACAAGCTGAATACCGGAATCATCGAGGCTGCCATTGTGCGCAGCCCTTTTCCCGAGGAACCCTATGACTGCTTTTATCTGTCCGGGGAAATCATGATGGCTGTGGGGGAACGCTGCTTCTTTCCCCGTCCCGGGGCGGATACTATT
>ERZ894229.1178-NODE-1178-length-12787-cov-11.4338_pt1 | contig 12787 bp, 4 predicted proteins | sample MGYA00380295_ERZ894229 | MGnify/ENA primary metagenome ERZ894229 (study PRJEB32331, sample SAMN06328479) | human gut metagenome | biome: human gut microbiome; feature: stool | host: Homo sapiens | collected 2014-09-17 ... | reverse complement strand
ATATATAACAATAAATGAATATTCTCCTATGCTAAAGTAAACACGAAAAGGAGGATATTATGAAAAGAATTAAAAAATTTTTATTATCATTTATTTCTGCAATGTTAATTGCAACAATGTTTACATCTAATCTTAATGCATTAGATATAAACAGTGAATTTATCCAAAATGTAAATACTGCAAATACATTTGGATATGTTAATTATGAAACAGATCAATTTGAAGCTTATAGTAATGTTGAAGGAAGTGCTGGAAATTATACAAGCATAGCTTCAAAAATTTACAAACCACTATCTGGAGATACATTAATTGTAGTATTTCATGGAAATGGTGAAGGTGGGGTTGATGGCATTTGTAATAACTATGCTCAACTAGCTGGTAATCGTTTAGCAGTTACATACACAACTGACGAGTTACAAAGCGCTTTTAAAGGTGCATATGTATTAGCTTTCCAAGCACCTGATTATTGGTACAATGATTATACCCAACAAGCAAAAGCCATTATTGATCAAGCAGTTGATGAATTTAATATTAAAGAAGTATTTATTTCTGGACTTTCAGCTGGTGGACTAATGTCTCAAAGAATGTTAGCTACGTATGGTAATTATTTTTCAGGTGCTTTAATTTCTTGTTCTGCAATTGCTAAAAATGACCAATATATCGAAGGTCTTGGTGGCGATTATAGTAATACTACTGAATATTTAGATGCTAATGATCCATATACTGATGGAAAAACATTTAAAAAACCTAATGATTATGATCAATATTTAAATAATTATAATATTTGGCTAGAAAATATCGCAAAAAGTAACGTACCAATTTTTATGGTTCATTGTTATAATGATCCAACTATTTATTATAAATGGGCAGAATTAGCTTATAATACGATTAAAAATTATCGTGAAACTAACGGATTAGACGGTGATGTATATTGTGGTTTAATTGAAAATGTTAGTTATCCTGATGAAACTTATAGTAGTGGGCATTGGTCATGGATAAAAATGTTAAACGGAGATGTGTATGCATCAACTGATACTGGATTAGATACAATCACTTGGTTTAAATCACTATCAACATCAACTAATACATATCAACCTAAATTAGCTAGTAATCAAGTATCTCAACCAGTAGATAAAGCCAATACATATACTTACAACTTAATTGCTACTGTAACAAATAGCGGAGAAAAAATAACTTCTATTGAAATTAATATGAATGGCAAAAAGGTCGATTCTACAAAATTAACACCAGAAATGTTTAAAATTACTGGATACAATACAGATGCTAGTGGTTTAGCAGTTGGTAATGTCACATCAGAAGGAATTTTTGGGACAGTGGATAACCCTATTAATATTGATGTTGAAAAAGTAAGTGTTAATGAACAAGGAAATATTGTTCTAGATCTTGCAACACAAAAAGGTGTACTAAATTATACTTCACTATCTCGTAATTTAACAACAAACATTAGATATGATATTGCTGATACAGTTTTAACATTTATTGACGAAAACAGTTCATCAACATCTAATAACATAGCAACATCTGTAAAAACAGGAGATTCAGTTAATACTGTATTGACTGGTAGTATTATGATTATTTCTTTAATAATTATAATTACAATTAACAAAAATGAAAAAATACTTAATTAATATTTTAAACAACTATATAACTCATAACATCAGGTACTCTTTTGAGTACCTTTATAATATATTTGATGCATTTAGTAAATTTAATTTAAAAGAGATTTCATGTTCTATTGCACATACAATAGTTTTTTGAAATCTCTTATTATTTATTAATCTTCTTTTCTTGTTAATACTATATATCCAGCTACAGTCAATAATGAAATTGTCACAAACACTCCTACAGAGCTTTCATCCCCTGTTTTAACACTTACTGTTGTATCACCATTATTTACTGGTGTACTTACTGTGTTATCTGCTGGTGTATTTACATTAGCTTCTAAGCTATTGATTGCTTTTTCTAATGTAGCTTTAGCATTGTCTACATCTTTTTGAGTTGCATTTTCATTTGCTAATACGTTTTTAGCATTTGCTAAAGCATCATTTACAACTTGAACTGTTGCTTTACTATAGCTAGCTAAATTTAATCCTTCTGCTTTGTTAATTAAATCTTCTAATAAGCTCTTATCTGGAATTAATCTTAAATTCAAGAATGCTGTTACTAATTCTTGATAAGTTGTATTTACTTCTTCTTGCATTGCATTTTCATCATTATATACATTATTTGCTGCTACTAACGCATCATTGAATGGCGTCCATGTAGCTTCTGTATATTTATCAGCTTCTAGTCCACTAACTTTATCAATAAATGCTTTTAATGCTGTTTTGTCACCTTTTACAAAGTCTAACATATGCATTGCACTTGCAAGTCGATCAAATGCATTATTTATTTCTTCTTGAGTTGCACTAGCATTGTTATAAACTGCATTAGCTTCATCTCTAGCAGCTTTAAATTCATCAGCTACTGCTTTTACTACATTTTCTAAATCTTCATCAGTAATTGCATTAGCTAAATCTACTGCAATCTTTAATGCTGTTTTATCTGTTATTTCATTACCATAGGCACGTAATTCTTTTACATGGAAACCTTCATTAGCTGAATTATACAACCCTACCAATTTAATATAACGCGCAGTTATTTGATCAGCACTAAATTCATATGTATCACCAGTAACTAATGATGGTGCTTCTCCATATGTTTCTTTACGATTCGCTACTTTTTGCCATGTTTCATTATCTTTACTTACATATAGATCATAATCATAATAACGTTTACCGTCATAATAATTAACAACATTCATACGGTCAATTAAATAATCTTTTCCTAAATCAATGATGATATATGGTGTAACTTCACCATTCCAAGCAATACCATCCCAATATGTATCAACTATTCCATCATTTACATTTGTTGCATAGCCACCACCTGGTGCTCCAGGGCTATCAGGACGTTCTTGATTAGCAAAAACATCTTTTTCTAATGCAATGTTACCAACATTTTCTGGTACTTCTACATAAGTAGAACATTCATTAATTACTCTTTCTACAACTGTTTTTACATTTTCAGGTGAATTATCAGCATATCTTTGATAATTTTGTAAATCCCAATCAGCATAGATCCAATCCATACATAAATCATGATAATTAACTAAATTAGTTTTAGCACTACCAAATTCTAATATTTCTTCACTTTGATCCAAATATGCTTGCCATATAACTTTATAAATATCATTAATCATTCCCTCATAATTGCGATAAGCATAAGTACCTAAAGTTGTTGAAGGAGCCCATACAGTAATTAATGTTTTAGCATTTATAATCATTGAATCGTAGGCAAAATCGTCACTATTAGTATCTTTAGCCCAATCAACGGCACGACCTACCCATTCACCAATCAATAAATCTTGTTGTGTTCCACATACTTCATTTAAAAGATCAATTGCATTTAAATATTGTTCTTTTAATGATTTAAAATTTTCTATTTCTTTAGCATCATATGCCGTCTTTAAATCACCTAATCTTACAACAGCATAATTATTTACTACTTGTCGCATGATTTCAGTCAAATCATAACGATATGCTTCACTTGCAGATAATTTATCATAATCTTTATACAATAATTCCAATGCTTCTTCTAATTCACTAGCAGTGTATGGTAAACCATATTGCACTAAACTAGGATCGCTTCTTGCAATAACATCAGTTGTTTTACCACTTCGACTATAAACAGTCTTCAATAAAATATCCCAAGCTTCTCCTGCGCTTTCAGAATAATCTCCATAACGCCTCAATACATATTCATCTAGCCAATCATCTAAATCAATAGTATCTTGTTGCCATGCCATATCTAAAAGCAATTCATATATCATCGGATTATCATAAGTTGCCTCTGAAATAAATCCAATTCCTTTCATATGTTCAGCTTGAGTAGATGCTTTATTAATTCGATTAATAATTTCTTTTGGTCTTCCATCCATTGATGGATTACCACCATAATTTTCAAGCATACACCATACCCAACTAGTTGAATTAAACTCATCACTTTCTAATACTGTACCATTATATTCAGTTTTATCCCAATATGAATCATAGGCATCATTTAATCCATTTAAATCCAAAATAATTACATGATCTTCGCGATCATCACCCATTCCTTTTAACAAATCATTAGTTGGATTACTCCACCAAGCCTGAACCATCCAAACAGCTTCTTGATCATATTCCAAAAGTGAATTTAATACTTCTCTAGAAATAACATCATCAGTTAAATCAGATGGTCTTTTTCCACCTTCATGGAATGGGTCAACAGCATAATAATTACTTGTCTTACCAAATGCCCATTCTTGTGCTTCATAAAATAATTTTGCATATTGATCATAAAGCTCACCATCTGTTCTAATCATATCTGGACGTGGTACACCACACCAATTTCCTTGTTCCAAAATTTCAACATCTTGATAATCAGTAAAATTGTTTGGTACCATTCCTGCATAACCTTGAAGCACAGTCTGCATTCCTAAAGAATTTTTCCACCTTTGATTTTCACGTGCCATTTCCAAGCGTCCCTTTACCCATTCATCAGATACCGGTCCACCAATTACTTCCATATTATCCATAAATTGCCATGCATAATACGTTGGTCCCGCAAGCCAATCTTTAGCACTATCAAAATCATAACCAAAATTCATTAAAAATTTAATCCAAACAGCTTCTTGTCCTGCTAAATCTAAAACTACATTAACTCCATTTAACGCTAACCAATCATACTCTTTTTGAAACATCTTTGCATCAGCATATGAAAAAGTATAATTAAGGGTACAATAATTAAAACCATATCTAATTTCATAAGGTGTATATTGATAAATTGTCTTGTCTACCTTAATAAGTTTATCTGGCATCTTTGTTTGATTAGCTTGCTCAGAAATATTAACTTTACAATAATTTTTTAAATAATAATTTAAACCTGTTGCTAATGAGATACCATCATTTCCTGTAATTAAAATTTTATCATTTGCATTACTAACAGTATAATAATCATACTCAGCGTATTCTTGTTTAGGATTTTTTGCTAATTTAAAAGTAAACCAATCACGATATTTTTCACCTAAATTACGATCAATAATGCCATATACATTTTCTATTGTTTCTGCTTCAGTAATTTCTGTAGCATAACTTGTTTTATCATATGGTTCTATACCTAAGATTTCATCAATTGTTCCTGTTCTTAGTACTTCTTTATTTTCATTTGTAGCCTTCCCATGAATTCTTACTTCAGATAACAACGAAGTACTCGTATCACTAACATATTCTAAATAAACACGTACAATTCGATAAGTTGAATTCTCTAAGTTCGTTAAATCAATCTTATATCCATCATTATCAGCTGTATCTTTGCTACGTTCTTTATAAAGACGATCATAATTAGAACCATCAACACTGCCATAAATACTAAAATAATAATAACGTCCTTCTTTTACTGGTACTTTGATAATTATTTCTGATAAATCATAATTTTCTAATAAATCAATATCAAAATAAGCTGGTGCAAATGCACCTGTACAATAAGTAACATCAAAACCGTCATTAATATTATTAATTGCTTTCGTATTTAAATGACTTGTTACTGGTTTTGAAAAAGCAATATTTTCAGGATCACTAGGATCACCAATTGGTGCTTGATAATCAGGATCAATTTTTCCATAAACTTCAAATTCATACATATGTACACTTTTATTAGTTGGTTCAACAATAACTTTAGAATTATATGTCATATTAACTCGAACAAAACGTGCATTGACAGGCTGATCTAAAACAAATGTTTCACCAGCATATGCTAAACCATCTTCAGCAGTTCTTTTAGCCACTTCTTGCCATTTTGCTCCATCCAAACTCACTTCAATATTATATTCATAATATCTAATTCCATCGACATATGGATAAGCTTTCATTTTATTTATAAAATAACCACTGCCTAAATCAATAATAAAACTTTGTGGCGATTCTTCAGATGCCGCACCACCATCCCAGAATTCTCCTGTAGTTGAACCATCAGTAATTACATCAGGTACTGTTCCATTATCTGAATTAGTAGCTGAAACGTTTTTATGCAAAGCAACATTTTCATCATCACTAGCCACAAAACCCCAAACTTCAAATTCAGCCATATGTACTGATTGATTGGCACTATTATAAGTCATAGTAACTTTAATATACCTAGTATTTAGAGAATCAAAAGTATATGTTTCATCTTCAAAAGCATCCACTGTTCCATAAGTTTCATTACGATCTCCAACTTTTTGCCAATTTTTACCATCTAAACTTACTTCAATATAATACAAATAGTAACGATTCTTTTCTAAAACAGGTGTTGCTTTCATTTCTTCAATAACACACTCTTCACCTAGATCAATTATAAAATATTGACCATTATCACCGTATTTTCCACCATCCCAATAGTTTCCTTTATTTCCATCAACAATTCTTTCAGGATTTCTTTCATAATCGGTATTTGATGCAGTGATTTTTTTTCTAAGTGCTAAATTAGTTGGACTTAAAGATTCATCATATTCTTGTCCAAATGCTTCTATTTCTGCAATAATTGCCATATCTTGACTATTATTACTAGTAATTGTCACTTTAATTTCATTAGTAACAATTGCTTCTGGTAATACATATTCACTATAGTATTTATGATCAACAGTTGTTGTATCATTATTTTCATCATAATTTGTTCCACTATACAAATCTACAAATTGATTAGTAATACTATCATAATATGAAAATTTAAAACTTAATTGATTTTCATAACTTTCATCATAATTTTTAAAAACAACTCTAACCTTATCAATACTATATTTATTATGTAACTTAATCCCTGCATATGCCATAGATGTTTGTGCTGACCAAACAGTTTGATAATTTCCATCATTTAAAAATGTAACATCACCAACTGTTGCAATTGTTGATTGTGCATAAGCATCACCATCACCAGCAATATTCATCTCATCATCTAAATTCAAGGCATCGCCTACTACAATAGATTGTGACAATAAACTCACCATACAACATATACAAACAATAAAACTCAAGGTCTTTTTAATTAATTTGTTCACGTTTATCATCGCTTTATAACACTTCTTCCCCATTAATATTTTATAAAACAAGTGATTTTATAACGTTTACCTCCATTAATTTTTAAACCCATATAAATATAACTCATTACAAACTACATTCCCCAATAATTTTTATATTTATCCTAACTCCTATTTTCAATAATTCACCCTTTTCATTTAAATTAAAAATATCAAAATCACTTGATTATAAGCGTAGATCATATAATTATTATATCATTTAACTCTTACAAAAAATACTAAATCTAACCCATTAAATTTGAAAAAACTTGAAATTATCAATATTTTATCACCTTTAATACTCAACCTTTTAACATGAATAACTAAACCTATTTAAAGCAAATTATTAAAAACAACAATATATTCAATTCTAATAAAATGAGCTTAAAACAAATATATTTTTCATTACTCCTTCTATCTACACATATTATATCACTAAACAAATAGTAAAATTTTACAATGATTAGTAAAATTATACACTACATATATTTAAATAAAAAGAGATTTCATAACTACTATAAACAGTAGTTTTAGAAATCTCTAGTTAATTATTAATCTTCTTTTTTTCTAAGAACTTTAGCTCCTGCAATACTTAATAATGCTAGTCCTGCTAATGTTCCTACTAGTGCATCATCACCTGTTTTTACACTTACTGTTGTATCGCCATTACTTACAGGTGTACTTACTGTGTTATCAGTTGTTACTGTTTGTAATCCAGCCATTGCTTTGGCTAAAACATCTTTTGCACTATTTACTTGTTCTTGAGTTGCATTTGGATCATCAAATACCGCTTTTGCTTCATTTAATGCTTTTGTTAATCCATCAAATGATGCTTTTGTATAGTTTGCTACGTTTAATCCATTTGCTTGATTGATTAATTCTTCTAATAAGTCTTTATTAGGGATTAATCTTAAGTTTACAAATGCTTTTACTAACTCAGTATATACTGTATTTATTTCTTCTTGCATTGCATTTTCATCTTTATATACGTTAGTTGCTGCTGTTAATGCATCATTAAATGGTGTCCATGTAGCTTCTGTATACTTGCTACTTTCTAAACCACTTACTTTATCAATAAATGTTTTTAATGACGCTTTATCACCTTTAATAAAGTCTAACATATGCATTGCATTAGCCAATCTATCAAATACATTGTTAACTTCTTCTTGTGTTGCTTTATCATCAGCATAAACTGCTTCAGCATTAGCAAGCGCTTCTTTAAATTCTTTTGCTACTACAGGAATCACAGTATCTAAATGCTCTTGAGTTATTTCTTTTGCAGCTGCAATTGCAATTGATAACAATTCTTTATCTGCTTCAACATCTGGTTGATCAGATACTACTTGATGAACATAGAATTCAGCAGCAGCAGCAAATGGTTTACCTGGATTATTTGTTACACCATCAAGTGCAATAAATTTTAATTTTCTAGCTGTTACCTGGTCAAATTTAATTATCTTTTCTTCACCATTACCATCCCAAGTTCCTTCTTCAATAATTGGAACCCATTCATCACTATTTTCTACTTGATAATATAATGAATATTTAGTAATGTTACCATTTGTTCCACTTGAACGAGGTATATATGTTAATTTATTGATGTCATATGTTTTATTCATATCAACAATAACTTCTGCTGGTAAGTTTTTGTATGGGCTATAAGATGTATGCCAAATTGTTGATAAATTACCATCAAATGCATAACTAATAGGTCCTTCTGTACCCATATCTGATTGTTCATTATTTGTAGTTACAGTGAAAGTTTTACCATCAAGTATTGTAGTATCTTTTTGAACTCCTTCACTAACAACTACATTATCGATTGTTGCATCGATTGCATTGCTTGTTGAACCGATTCTTTGAATTGGTAATAATAATGTTCCAACACCATAACCACCATTATTATTTCCTAGACTTAAACCTGGTTTAATATTTTCTTGTTTTACTTCACCAGTTTCATCCACATATTTACCAACAGCATTATATTTTTCACCGTTAACAAATAAGTAAGTACGAATACCATCAGTACTAATAGCTAAATGAACTTTTTGGCCAACTGGTAATTTATATCCAAATGAGAAATCATATAATTCACGTTTATATCCTAAAGTACCATCATCCAAGATGCGAATATCATGCACATAACGTTCATTACCTGGTGCATCTGCTTCAAATAAAATTTCTCCTGATTTTGCTTCTTGATTTAATGTAATATCAAATTCTAATGTATTTCCTGTTGCTAATTTTTCAATTGGTGTTGTCACATAGCTTTCATCACCGCTTAATGTTAAAGCACCTTTTTCAAATTTAGCATTAACATCTGTTAATAAATCACGATTATTTTCCGATGCATCACCTTTAGTGTCATTAGCTTCAAATTTATATTCCATATATTTTCCATCTTTAGCAGATGCTTTATGATATGGATTATGACCTGGTGCATCACCTAATTGTTCAACTGTTTCAGTTAATTCAGCATAAGTTGTTTCTTTAGCGTCACCCCAGTTTTTAGAAGCAAGAGTTGGCACTGCTTGAATAAAACGATCATAAATATCTACTTCGCTAATACCATTAGCACGAGTATCAATACTATCGTTCCAAATTGCAAATGTACTTCCTAACATTTGTTCAGATGCTGCAGAAATTTCTACACCACCAATACTATTAACTTGCCAATTATTAAATAATCTTTGTGTATTTAAGTAATCTCCATAATATCCTGCAGCAGGTACCATGTATAAATCACCATCAACTGTATTAATTAATTGATATCCTTGTTCATACATATCTTTAGGCTGTGCATACGGATTATACCAGCAATTCATTTGTACATTTTTACTACGAACTGGTGTACTTCCATTTTTATGTGATAAACTTCCCCACATACGTACAGTTGGGTTAGTTTCTTGAACATGTTCAATAATATCATCAGAGAACTTACGGAATGCTTCTGCATCACCATAGTATTCATCAGTACCAACATGAACTACCATGCTTGAATCAAACATATCTTCTGTCAAATATTCATCCCATAACTTTTTAACAAAGTTAGAACTATCAGCATAATGTTCATCAGATAAGTCAAATTGTTCCCCTGCTCTTGCAGCATTTCCTTCAACTGTTTTCTTTAAATGTAAATCTGGACGAACATCCATGAAAGCACCAGAATGTCCTGGAGCATCAAATTCAGGAACAATATTAACACCCATTTCTCGACTGTCTAAAATAAATTCTCTAAATTCTTTCTTAGAATAAGATAAGTCTGTTGAAGTCAAATCAGCAGCATTAGCAACACCTTTAGAATCGCCTTCAATTACTTGTCCTTTTTTAATATCAGATTCTAGACGGAATCCTGTATATGCTTTTTCCATCGCAGTTTCAACTGAACCATAATCTTCATAGAAAATTAAATTGTCATTTAAATGCACTTGGAAATCATTCATTTTATAATATGCCATTTCTTTAGCGATAGAATTTAATGTTTCCATTGAAACTGGTTTACGAGCTACATCCAAACTGAAACTACGTACTGAATATTTAGGATAATCACGAGTTAAACCTTTTGGCATTGTATCATCTTCTAGTTTTAAAATTTGTAACATCGATCTAGTTGACCAATACGCCCCAGTTGATTGCTCTGCCTTAATTGTTACGATATCATCGATATCCATGATATATCCTTCTTTACCTAAATTATTAGTAGTATCTTTTGTAAAGAAGATATCTCCTGGTTTAGCTGTTTCATCAGTTACAATCTCTAATTCTTTACCGCTAGCTTCTTTATAATCAGCTTGGAAAGCTTGTGCGGCTTTAGTAGCAATATCTTTAGCACTAGCATCAATTACTAAACGTGTACTTGTTTTTACTTTAAAGTCACCAGATTCTCCATGCCATTCAGCCAATTCAGGAATTACAGTTGGTTTTGTATTTTCTCCAGCTGTTTCATGAATACCTGGAATTGTAAGCGCGAATTCTGTTGAAGATTCAGCAGTTTCTTCACCTTTTGTAATTTTATAAATTCCTTTTATTGCTGTATCTGTTAATGGTTGATAAATCTTACCATCTTTTGCAACGATTTGTTCTAAATCAGCTAAAAATTCAACCTTAAATCCTTCTGGAACTTCTGGTAAAACTAAAGCTGTTTGATCTTCATTAAAAGTAGGTGCTGTTTTTAACTTAGCAGCAGCTTCTTTTGCTGTATCATCTGGTTCAATATCTGGACTTTCAACTTTTGGCACATTTGCATATGCTTCAAATTCATACAATGAAACATTTGGCCAATTATTGTTACCACCATTATATTTAGTAACATTTAACTTAACATATTTTGCCCATACAGCTTTATCTAAAGTAATAACTTCTTCAGTTTCACTTACAGCTTCACTACTTGTATAGACATCTTCATAACTTGTGCCATCATTAGATACTGAAATCGTATATTGTTCAATATTTGCTCTTTCCCAAAAAATCTTGAAAGATCTTACTCGTTGACTTACTGGTAACTCAATTGTCAATGTTCGAGCTAAATTACTAGAATTAGTATCAGTTGCCCAACGTGAAGCTTTATCTTTAGTATTTCCATCAATAGCTTTATCTGGTGTAAATGATGTTCCACTTTCAGAATTACTAGCTGTTGCTTTTCCTTCACGATTGTAGTTTTCATCTGGCAATAAATCATCTGGAATATCATTTTCATATACTTGGAATTCATATACTGAAACTGATTTCCAATCAGCATCTGGATTGCCGTCAACATATTTACCATTGTATCCAGTAATTAGTAAACGTACATATTGAGCAGTTACAGCTTCATCTAAATGAATTGTTTCTACTACATCAGAAATTTCTCCATTACCATCTTTAGTGTAAACTGTTTCCCAATCACCATCACCAGTATTTGATGTTTGAATTTGATATTCGGTAATATTTTGTCTTTCCCATGCAATTACAAATGATTGGAAAGTTTTAGTTTCACCTAAATCAACTTTCAACCAAGCTTCTTCAGTCCCATTAAGTTGACTAGTTCCCCAACGAGATTGATCTGCTTTATTTTCTGCATCACGATTGACAATTCCATCAACCGCTTTAGTAGCTTTAAATTCTGTTCCCGACTCTTCTTCACTAGCAGTTGCTGTTTTACCCTTAGCAAGGTTAACTAAATCAGTTGTTCCCGGTTCAGTATCAAGTAACGCAGCTGCATCATTTCGAGCCTGAACCCCTAATAGTTGTGGTGAAACAGTACTTAATACCATTCCTCCAACTAGTAAGGCATTGGCTACTTTAATTTTTACGTCCTTCATAATCTATATCCTTTTCCTCCCTTTCGAATTGATAGCGTTATCAAAGCTATCAGTATGGGTATTATTACATAAATAACATAATTTAGCAATAAGTGTACTTTATTTTTACACAAAATAAACATAAATAAATTATTATATATATAATCTTTAAAATCATTTTTAAAAACATTATTATCTACCAATAAAACAAATCCCATAACTTTTTAAGCTTCAATTTCTTCATCTATCAACTTTTAAATTCATTTCATTAAACATAAAAAGAGATTTCGTAATCCAATATCATTAAGTTAAGATGACAATATTTAACCAGGAATTATATGAAAATATATTTTTC
>ERZ894229.1175-NODE-1175-length-12834-cov-5.38923_pt1 | contig 12834 bp, 11 predicted proteins | sample MGYA00380295_ERZ894229 | MGnify/ENA primary metagenome ERZ894229 (study PRJEB32331, sample SAMN06328479) | human gut metagenome | biome: human gut microbiome; feature: stool | host: Homo sapiens | collected 2014-09-17 ... | reverse complement strand
TCTCCCTGGTGAACGCCATGAGCCGAGAGACCATCCTGCGGCAGTATCTGGACACCCTCAAGGGACAGTATTCCCATATCCTGATTGACTGTCAGCCCTCCTTGGGGATGCTTACGATCAATGCGTTGGCTGCTGCCAACAGGGTAATAATCCCCGTCCAGGCGGAGTATCTGCCCGCCAAGGGCTTGGAACAGCTGCTCCAGACGGTCAATAAGGTGAAACGGCAGATCAACCCCAAGCTCCAGATCGACGGTACCAATAATTTTCTCTTTTTCCAAGCACCGCTAAAAAAGTACACTACGCTTGGTATAGCGGTCACATAAGTTGCCAAACAATAGCCCAAGAACAAGCCGTACATACCCAGACCGGCCACGCGCTCCAGCAGTAGACAGAGGCCGATGCGCGCCACCACACCATCGGAAAGTCCAAGAATCAGGTTCAGTCTTGCGTTCCCTATACCTTGAATGAACGGAGCAAAGGCGTGCATCAGACAACGCGCCGGTATTCCGATCAGAGCCGTTGACATAAACAAAGCCGCCATATTCAACACATCCGTATCCTGCGTAAAAATAGAAAATATCTGTCTGGGCCAAAGCACGAACGCAATGAACACAACAATACTGACACAGGTGTTGATCAGAAGGGCACAGTATTCTTCTTTATAAACGCTGTTACATCTACACCTGCTGCCGCAGCCCAACCCACGTCACATTCGAATATCACATAAGCCGGATCCGTATGATCTATGAGCGTCTGCAACAGACTGTTGCCGTTCTCTTCCGCAAACTCTGTCGCATGATTGTGATAGCCGAGCATCATCCCGGCTTCCTTTACGATTTTCCCCAATGCATTCAGCACTTGAGCCGCCAGCACCACCTCTGTCGTATTGGACATCGGAATCCCGGGAACAACAATGTATTGGGCGCCCAACAGCTTCATATCTTCTATAGCACCGGGCGCGTCATCCACCTGCAGGTGATTGCCTAATACTGTGATTTCACATTCATCCAAAAGCTCTTTCAGCTGCGCAGCAGACATACCGCCATACTGTGTACCTGCCAGTTCTACGCCACTGTAACCGAGTTTGGCGGCAGCGCGAATCTGGTCGGAAAAAGGGAGGGCCAAACCAGACATCACAAAAGAAGCCATTTGTAGATATACATTTTTCAAGGACTGCACCTCATTTCTTATTTTTGAGTTTGGCATACTTCACAGCTCAATACTTGTCTTGAGTAACTCTTGATCCAGCGAGCTGTGTCCCACCATAATTTCAAACTTGCCGGGTTCAAAGACAAACCGCTCATTGTTATTCCAGAAGGAAAGCATCTCTTTGGTTACCGTAAAGGCAACCGTTTTCTTTTCGCCAGCCGTCAGATCCACCTGTGTAAAGTCTTTCAACTCTTTCACCGGCCGCACACAAGATGCCACAACATCTCGGATATACAGTTGGACGGTCTCTCGGCCGTCTACCGCCGAAGTGTTTTCGACTTTCACCGCAACATCCACCGTTCCGTCTTCCCGAATCTGCACATCCAGATCGCTGTATACAAATTCCGAGTACGAAAGTCCTGTGCCAAACGCAAAAAGAGGATCGTTCGGGCAATCCAGATAGCCGGAAGTAAAACGCCGATATGTACCGATAAGTGGACGTCCTGTATTCATATGGTTGTAGTAAACCGGGATCTGCCCAACCGTCTGCGGGAAACTGATGGACAACCTGGCGGAAGGATTCACTTTACCGGTCAAAACATCTACGATCGCCTGGGCCGCCTCTGTTCCCAGAAACCATGCCTGCAGGACAGCGTCACAATACGGAAGTACCGGACGCAGCTCCATTGGACGCCCCGAAAAGACTACGGCAATCACCGTTTTACCCATCGCATGAAGCTGCTCCAGCATCTTTTCCTGCTGGTAAGACAAGCGCAATACGGTTTTGGACGCGGATTCACCCGTATCGTCCGGATGCTCTCCCACGGCAGCAAGAATTACATCACAATCTGTCAGACGCTCCAACTGTGTAGTCTGGTCCGAAACATCCGTAAAACCTCTCTGCATAGGTTGGAGTTCTTCCGCCATGGCGATAACCGGTGAGAATCCTCTGCTGATAAAGGCTTCTCGGAACGTCTCGACCTTATCGGACGGTTTCGGAAAATTATGGCCCAAAATACCTTCGCTGTCTGCAAATGGTCCGACAAGGCCCAGCCTTACGGAAGAAGGCAACGGCAATGCTTTCTTTTCATTTTTCAAGAGCACCGGGCAGTGCGCAGCCACTTTTCTGGCCAGCTGCCGGTGTGCCTCGCAGAGCGACAGCGCCCGCTCTTTTTGGGCATCTGCCCCCTTAAAGGGATTCTCAAACAAGCCGAGCTTGTTCTTCAGCCGCAGGATCCGCAGGGTCGCTTGGTCGACCAGAGCGGCGTCCACCTCTCCGCTTTCAATCAGACTTCTCATGTGCCGCAGGTAGTGGCCGGAATTCATCGCGATATCTACACCGGCAGTAATTGCATATTTGGCTACCGCTCTTCCATCTTCGGCAAATCCGTGAGCAATCATTTCGTCCATGGCGTTGAAATCTGTGATCGTAACGCCCTCAAATCCCCACTCTTCCCGCAGGATCTTCCGCAAAAGCTTTGTATTGCCTGTGGCAGGAATGCGATCTACAACATTAAAAGAGGTCATAACCATTTCCGCGCCGGCATCCAAAGCCCCTTTATATCCACGCAGGTAGAATTCCCGCAAAACGCCGTCTGAAAGATCTACGGTATTGTAATCGCGACCGCCTTCGCATGCGCCATATCCACCAAAGTGTTTGAAACAGGAAGCCATTCTGTCTTTGGCTGCCGGATCTTCACCACGGTAGCCCCTTACATTGGCTGCGGATATTTTGGCATTAAGCGTCGGATCCTCACCCGGAGATTCCATCACACGACCCCAACGCGGATCCCGCACCAGATCCGCCATGGGAGAAAAGGTAAGGTGTATGCCCTCCGCCGCAGCTTCACGTGCAGCCATAGCTGCAACTTCTTCGACCAGTTCGGGTGCGAAGGAGCAGCCCAACGCGAGTGGAATCGGATACATGGTTTCGCGCCCATGAATCACATCGGCCATAAACAGCATGGGAATGTGATGCGGATGCCTTTCCATATGCTCTCTTTGAATCTTCTTCAGTTTTTCGGCGCCGAATACATTTAGCGTGCTTCCCACAAGAGCCACTTGCTCCGGTGTAACGCCAATCTCATTCATGGGGCCGGTCAGCTCTCCCAGATCGTCCGACTCAAAAAATGTACGGGACAGCTGTGTCATCTCTCCCAGTTTTTCTTCCAATGACATGGAAGAAAGTAAATCTTTAATTTGTACTTCTGTCATAGTCTCCTCCTATGCTGGTAATCACATCTCAGCCAAATACAGATCGCTACCGATACTCCGGAGATGGTTTTGGTACTCATTTGTGCCATACAGAAAATCCCGTACGTTGATCAGGCGAATCTTATGGTCACGCACCCAATTGTGGATTTCCGGAGAACACAAAGCATGAACATCGATGACGCGGGCTCTCAAAAAATTTCTGGCATTCGGGCTGTAATCTCCCTGACAACTGACAAAATAGTCCAAATATCCCGGATGCCAGGCGTGTATGATCGTTGCAGTATCCGGTACGTCCATGGTCAGCATCCCCATCTGATCCTCCAGATAGAACCGAATGGGATTATACTTCTCGATTTCGGTCAGCGAGTCTGTCTCCAGATCACGAAATACAGAGAAGGGTGCAGGAATTGCCTTTTCCCCATCCCATTGTTCCTCCGGGATTCCCGGAAGCGCAGGACGCATCATAAAATTGTTTTTCAATCCATACTCTTTTTCCGTTTGCCGAAGTGCTCTGCCAAAGGGTGTATCCAGATCGGAAGGCCCACCTGTATCCGGAGCTCTGCCCAGAATACGCACACATCGTTCCAATTGCGCCCGGCACTCATTGAGGATCTCCTCATACACCACGTCTTGCGCTGTTCGGATATCTTTCCGAAATCCCTTCCGGTCGGGATCATACAGTGAAGGAACCTTTTCCGAAGCCAGAACCGGCGCTCCCCAGAAGTGTGTATGCCAGCCCACGGAAATCCAAGGCAATTCTTTGAGTCTTCTGAGTGCATCTTCCGTACCGGGACAATCCAGCATAACGTCTGCAGACGTCACAACGCCATTTTCCATGGTCTCAAAGGCACCGATATTGCACACATCTGTATAACCAACATCGTCTGCCCGAATGATCAAATTCATCCGTTCTCCTCCTAAGGAATTCATACGTTTTGAGAAGAAGCATCTCAGTCCTTACGAACAGAGATGCTTCTTTCACTGTTTTTTAATTTACTCTGTTTTGGGGTCGGGATACTTATTACGGACCAACCATTGACCATAGCGCGGTAGAATCTCTTCCTGATGGAAACGATCCAGCTTACGCAGCGCCTCAAGTTTTTCTGGGAAATTCGTTTTTGCTACAATTTCATCCAGATAAGCTTCCCCCTGAGCAGCCACAGCTTCCAAATCCGCACGATCTTTTACCGCATAGGAATCTCCCCCGTGTTCCAGTACATTGCCGTACTTCCAAGCTGTAGCATAGCCGCGCACATGTCCCTGTAAAAGGTCAATCACACCCTCCGGGACCCCATGTCCCATGTCTGATTCCGGCGTGATAACAATTTCGGGGTTATCTCCCAATCCAACCGGCACATCATCCAGACGCCCCATGCATTTATAGCCCGCATAGAACATGGAGTCAATGCCCTTCATACCAATCTTTCTGAAATCTAAACCGGCTTCCATGGAAAGGTCCAGCAAGTCATAATGAAGCAATGGCACTTTGGTCTCGTCTAGAAACTGAGTCAGCATGGGGCTTACGGTCATAAATGCCGGACCGTGACCCGTCAGGAAAACCTGCCGGCGGAAACCTTGATTCAGGAGGGACTGTGCTACTGCACGCAGATATGCCGTTCCGTCTGTCATGCTCATATAAATCGTACCTCTGCCGATATCTGTAGCACCCGGATGGAAATAAATCATATGGGGTAGAACAAGCCCGTCGCAGACTTTGGCCAGTTTATAGGCAAGCGCTTCTACTGTCACATATTCACAATCCATGGGCAGCGGTCCATGCAGCTCCACCGTACCAACCGGGATAAAAATTACATCGTTCCGTTCCAGATAGCGCTCCACTTCCCAATTGGTCAGTGCCGTCATATTTCTGGTCCGCATGGTATCAGCCATTTCAATACCTCCTAACGCTTGCACAAAGATTACTCCATAAACTTTGTATATGTTTTCTGGACGATTTCTGTGGCGCGATCAACACCCATGGAATCCAGTCTTTCCAAATATGTATCATACTCATCCATAGAGAGTACACCACTGATAAACTGTGGAGTCATTTCATCCACTGTAGTCTGAATGTCTGCCATAAGCTTAGAGTACTCCGAATAATCATCCGGCTCCATGTTCATTGCTTCGACCATCGGCAGAGAATTTTTATTGGTACCAGCACCCCAGATGTCATAGCAGATCGTGTCTTCTTCCGGAAGAAGAACCAGTTCACGCCTCCAGTCCTGCCAGCTGACACGTGCCGGTGGCATTGTGTAATACGCCAAAGCCTGAGCAAAACTCATCTGATCGTTATCGGTAAGCTTTTCTGTGTACTGCGGGTCACCTGCAGCGTCGTATGTAAAGGTGTCGCCCTCTACACCGTAGTTACAGAATATCTCACCTTCTTCCGTGAAGAAATAATCGATCAGCCTCAGGCAGATTTCTGCATTCTCGCTGTCTGCAGAAATACTCAAACCGTTGGTTGCAGAAGCAGTCGGCGGGGACATATTCTGGAAATCATGTTTCATACCGGCAGTCGGCATCGGCGGATAAACCGGAATAAAGTTTGCATCCGGATCCGTGCAGCCTTCTTCCCAAGCGGAAATGTTCGTGTAGACACCGGCGGTTGCACCGGCCTTATTGGTTGTAATGAGAGATGTGTCCGGCTCAATCATGAAAGGAGCGGTTGAAGACATAAAATCAGGATCAATCAGTCCCTTTTCATACCAGTCGTGGAGCAAGGTTACATACTCTTTCCAACCTTCCTGTGCAGGGCCAAACTTAACTACGCCATCATTATTGTACCAGCTGGAAGTAACACCGAACCCAATGCTCAGTACATTGTAGGTGTTGTCATAACCATTTTTACCAAGCAACAGCGGCGTCGTTGCACCCATCTCGTCCTTAAACGCAGTCAACATGACTTCCCAATCTTCATAGGTCTGGGGGACATCCAGGCCGCACTTTTCCAGCCAATCCTCACGTACATAGAGACCAGCCCACGGGCCCTGCGGCTCTGTGTAGAACATCCCCAACGCACCGATACGTCCAGAACCGGTAAACGCAGACTTATATGCCGTGAGATCAATGTCTTCCCAGCTTTTCATAACCTCATAATAATGCGGTGCATATTTGGGAACCAGATCGGTCAGATCCAGGTAGTAACCATCATCTATAGCCGCATCCAGGCCTCCGGGATAACCCGGCCTCTGATTTGCAATCATATCCGGCAGTTCATCGGAAGCGATGAGCAGGTTAAACGCCTGAGACTCATTGCCCACTGCGGGAATATCAAAGTCAATATGGATGTTGGTTCTCTTTTCCAGCTCCTGGAAGAAGTAGGTCTCATTGAAATTGTCCACGATGTTGGAAAGATTCGCATCGTTTCGTGTAAACACCGTAATGGTCGTCTTTTCTTCTGTAATCGGGAGCTTGAATTCGCCTGTGTTTTCAGCAGATTCTTCTTGTTGCTCTTCTGTTCCAGAACCATCCCCCGCCTTTTCAGACGTCGAAGATTTCGTTGTCTCAGAGGATTCGGTACCGGAAGAACTGCATCCTGTGAACACGGCAAGGAGCAGAAGCATGGAAAGAAGTAGGGCTTCGATCTGCTTTCCTTTTTTCATAACGGTTTTCATCAGTAAAGCCTCCTTAAATAGAGATTCGCAGTTTGTGAACTGCACGCTTATTGGCCGTCGTCCTTCTCTCAGCCGCGCGCTGACCGCAGAGAAAGTTTAAGCTTGTCCTCATTATAGTGAACGGAACGCATACGGTAAATAACCTTTTTTTGAATGATTCACAATTTTTGCCGTTCAGCCCTTTATTTTTCCGCAGCAAAAGCAAACCGTAAAATTTTGGTATTGGCAACGAATAAATATCCGGAACAGACAAAAATGGTAACAACCGCAAAGATTGGTTCTGTTCATTTCATTTTCCGTCCTTTATTCTGGATTTAACCTCATATGGTACATAAACCTGCATGTACCACTGTCAAAGAAAGGAAGGACCTGCAGCTATGATGACGAAAGCAGCCCATGCATCGCATGTACGCAAATTCACCTGGAAAGCAATCAAGACCGATCTTCGAAAGCATTGGCCCCTCTATCTGATGGCTCTGCCGTTGATCGCATTCTTCATTATTTTCTCCTATTTGCCCATGGGCGGACTATGGATGGCCTTTGAAAACTTTAAACCGAAGCTTGGAATTTTCGGCAGTGAATTTGTGGGATTTCAGCATTTTATTGACTTTTTCGGATCCCACTTCGCAGGTCGTGTAATCCGAAACACCTTGGTTCTCAGTTTTCTGCAGCTCATCATTGAGTTTCCGCTGACCATCGTCTTTGCATTGATGATCAATGAACTGAAAGACGGTATCTACCGCAAAAGTGTACAAATGCTGACCTACATGCCTTATTTTGTTTCTATGGTAGTTATGGCCGGCATTATTGCAGACTTTTCAAAAAGTACCGGTGTACTGGGACAGTTGATGCGCCTTTTCACAGGCCATCCGACCAATCTATTGGGTGATCCGGCTTACTGGAGGCCTCTGTATATCATTTCAAATTTATGGCAGGGAATCGGATTCGGCAGTATCATTTATGTGGCAGCGCTCTCCGGCATTGATCAGGAACTTTATGAGGCTGCCGAAATAGACGGCGCTTCCCGCTGGAAGCAGACTCTGCATGTTACTATACCCGGTATTTCTTCTACAATCATCATTATGCTGATCCTACGCATCGGCTCTATCATGTCCGTCGGGCATGAAAAAACAATTCTTTTGTATAACTCACAGGTATACGAAACTGCTGACATAATCTCCAGTTTCATTTACAGAAAAGGTCTGTTGGAATTCAACTACGGCTACAGCACAGCTGTAAGTCTCTTCAATTCCGTCATCAATTTCATTCTGCTTGTATTCGCCAATCAGCTCAGCAAGAAATATTCAGAAACCAGTCTTTTTTAAGCTAAAGGGAGGAAAATGATCATGGTGAAAAACCGCACACTTGGATACCGTATTTTCCTGTTTTTTGATTACATTCTGTTGGGAGGCGTTGCGCTCTGCTGCCTGCTCCCCATATTGCATGTCGCCTTCGCCTCTTTTTCCGATCCAGCCTGGGTTATGAACCAATCTGGCCTAATACTATGGCCGCATGGCTTCCAGCTGGAAGGATACCGCACAGTTTTCCAAGCAAAGCATTTGATGACCAGTTACGCCAACACTTTTCTATATGTGTTTGCCTCCACAGCGATCGGTATGCTGATTACGGTTTTGGGCGCCTATCCTCTATCCAAAAAAGAAGTTTTATTCTCGAACGTCATCATGCTGCTGGTCTCCTTTACCATGCTGTTTAACGGCGGTATGGTTACCTTTTATATGGTGGTAAAAGGGATCGGGTTGTACAACACACGCTGGGCTGTCATTCTCCCTGCCTGTGTCAGTGCATTCAATCTGATTTTGGTTCGTACTACCATGACCTCCATTCCAAAATCACTGGAAGAGTCCGCTATGCTGGACGGTGCCGGGCCTGTGCGGATCCTGTTTCAAATCTATCTGCCGCTTATGAAGGCCACTTTGGCCACAGTAACTCTTTACTACGCGATTTTCCATTGGAATTCTTGGTTCAATGCATCGCTCTTTCTTCAGGATCGGGAAAAATTTCCACTCCAACTTGTTCTGCAGGAGATTCTCGTTATCAACGATAATGTCAAGACAGTCACGTCTGCTGGGGATCTAGCCGGAAATACCGATCTGTATAAGCAGCTGATCAAATACTGCACAATTATGGTCGCTACAGTACCGGTTTTGTGTTTCTATCCCTTTATTATGAAATACTTCAAAACGGGCGTCATGATTGGCTCAATCAAAGGTTAAAGAAAGGGGTTCCCCATGAAATTACGTAGCAGACAATATACCGACCTTACAAACTACGAAATCGAATCTTATCTGGAACGCAATGATATCATTATTATTCCCGTGGGAAACTGTGAGGTTCATGGCGGCCTGCCGGTTGACTGTGAATACCGGATGATGGAAGGTTATGCCCGTCTGATTGCCGAAAAAGTGGACGGACTTTTCCTTCCAAATGTCTCCTATTTTCATCCAGGCGGCACACAGATTGGCCGCGGAACCATTCATATGAATATGAGCGCCGGTTTTCAGTACACCAAGGAACTAGCCCACTCGCTTTTAAACCAAGGATTCAAACGTCAGATCTGGATTCCCTCTCATATGCCCACCAGCCAATTTCTGCTACCGATGATCACGGAATTCTTTGATGAAACAAAAGTGCCTCTTCTATTTTTGGATGTTTTAGCATACTTAAGCAACATCGGTGCTATGCCGCCAATGAATCCCGATCCCAACCGTCCATCCCCCCGCACGGCATCGGGAAAAGAAGTCGATCCTTTTAACGATGTGATATTGGCTGGCTATCGTCTTGCAGGGAGACTGGACGCTGTACCTGCAAAGGGAGAAGTTGAATTTCCTCCCGTGCCAGAAGGCGAGCCGACAGATCAACTCAGCTGGTTCCCGGAAATTGAACTGCTGGGGAAATGTGCTCCATTTATGACCGCACCCGCACCTTTCTATTACAGCAAACCGGAAGATCACTTTGGTACTCCCGTCGCCAAATATACTCGACAGGAATTGGAAGCACATGCAGAAGCCGGAGAAGAATACATGCGTGAACTGCTGGATAAAGCCCGGTTGGATGAACTCGTGCTGGCACTGCGGCATCTGCAAGAGTATATGAAAGAAATCACCAACAAGCACTACGCACATCTTCCCAAAATGTAGAGCGATTTTTTATAAAAGACAGAGATCAAAAGAAAAAATCAGATAGTAAGAATAGATGGATGGGAAGTATGATGAGAGTATGCTGTGATTTACTGCATGCTCTTTTCTCTTTACAGACAGGATTATAATAAAAAAGAAGGAACCCCTTCCTGGCAAGAACCGGTTCCCTCTTTTCCCAAATACATCCCGAAGGAGGTATCCAGATATTATGATACGCATTTTCAATCTGTTTTGCAAGCTCAAAGAAATAAAAATCTCAGACCAGGAGTGGTTTGGCCAGGCGTTCCGCCGTCTGAGCCTCTCAGAGCAGTCCTGCCCTTACTGCAATTCAAAAGGGAATCTGATCCCCCATGACAGCTATTCCCGGTACATGGTCTCTTTAAAAGATAACAGTCCCGTGACGGTGATCCTGCGTGTCCCGCGGGTAAAGTGTACCTCCTGCGGACACACCCACGCCCTTCTTCCGGAAATGCTGATCCCGTATTCTTCCTACAGCCTGCGCTTTGTCCTGACTGTGCTGGAAGCCTACTTCCTCCATGCCCATACCGTAGAGGAAATCTGTGAAACATACCAGATCGCGCATTCTACACTTTATGTCTTCCGCAGCCTGTTCCTTTCCCACAAGCGGCTGATCCTTGGCGTTCTGGATGACGCACAGGAAACGGCAGCCGGCTTCATCGGAAGGATAGACGGGAAGCAGCTTTCCCAGTTCCTGGATGTGTTCCGGCATTCCTTCCTCCAGGCATACCATGCGTCAGATTTCCATCACCGCTGAAATTTCAGGCAGAGCGTCCCGGATGCCTCCCATAATCCCGGCATGTACGACAGGCTGCGGCAGGGCTATGCTGTAATCGGAGGCGATAAAGATGGAACAGCAAAAGAAAACTGACAGGATGGATGAACTGATGGAGATCGCACGGCTCCGGTTTGGGATGATCGCGCCGGTAATCCAGGAGACCTATCCGGATGAATCCGTCATGGCTTACTGCAGGCGGGTATCCCAGACCCCGATGCGGCTTCCAGATGGCCGGATTGTGAAATACAAGCCGAAAACGATCGGGAAATGGGTGTCCCTTTACCGGAACGGCGGGATTGACGCCCTGACGCCGAAAACACGGTCAGACCTTGGGAAGACCCGGGTGCTCACAGAGGAAGCGGTCGATGAGATCTACCGGATCAAACAGAAATACCCGAGGCTGAACGCAACGCAGATCCATGCCAGGCTGGTACAGGAGAGCCTGATCCCGGCAACGGTTTCTGTAGCAACCGTCCAGAGATTTGTAAAACGCAACGGGCTGAAAAGCGCAGACGCGGCATTAGCCGGGCGTGACCGGAAAGCGTTCGAAGAAGCGTATTTCGGAGGGATGTACCAGGCGGATACGTGTTATCTGCCGTATCTGGAAGAACACGGGAAGAAGCACAGGACGTACCTGATCATGATCCTGGACGACTACTCCCGGATGATCGTGGGAGGGCGGATCTTCTACCAGGAGAATGCATACAACTTCCAGAAAGTCCTCAAGGATGCAGTCGCAGCTTATGGGATCCCGGATAAACTGTATGTGGATTCCGGCGCACCCTACAAAAACCGGCAGCTGGACCTGATCTGCGCATCCATTGGGACGGTGCTTCTGCATACTCCTGTCCGGGATGGGGCCAGCAAGGGGAAAGTAGAGCGGAACTTCAGGACGCTCAAGGAACGATGGCTGTATGGGCTTGACTTCAGCCAGATCCACTCCCTGGATGAGTTCAACGGACTCCTTGCGGCATATATCCGGAAGCACAATACAACGGAGCATTCCTCTACCGGGGAAACTCCCCTTTCCCGTTATCTGCGCAGCGGACGTCCGGTAAGGAAGCCGCAGTCGCCGGAATGGCTGGATGAATGTTTCCTGAACCGCACGACCCGCAGGGTATCCCGGGACGCCACGGTGGAACTGGACTGCCGGTGCTATGATGCGCCGATGCAGTTCATCGGGCAGAAAGTAGAAGTCCGCTACCTGCCGGACGATCCGGAAAAGGTATGGGTCTTCTCAGAAGGGAAGAGATATCCGATGCGCCTGACAGACCGGGTGGAAAACGGGAAAACAAAACGGGCGAACCAGGTATCCATTGATTACAGCGCAGCGTTAGGAGGCGGGGAAGATGTACACTGATTATTACGGGCTGAGTTTTAACCCGTTTGACAAACAGATGGTCAAGGAGAAAGATGCTTTCGAATCCGAAGATTTCCGCGAGATGACAGCACGGCTGGAATACTTAAAGGAGATCCGCGGGATCGGGGTGTTTACGGCGAGCCCGGGAATGGGGAAGACGTTTGCGCTCCGGTGCTTTTCGAAGAAACTGAACCCGAACCTGTACCAGTGCGCTTATCTGTGCCTGTCTACCGTAAGCGTCCAGGAATTCTACCGCCAGCTGTGCGAAGCGCTGGGGCTGGAATCCGGATTCGGGAAGAGCCAGATGTTCAAGTCGATCCAGGAACGGCTGTATTATCTGTACAAAGAGAAACGGCAGCCGTTCATCTGTATCCTGGATGAAGCACAGTACCTGAACAGCAGCATTTTGAGAGATCTTAAGATGCTGATGAACCAGAAGTATGATTCGGTGAACTGCTTTTCCCTGATCCTGTGCGGGGAGCCATACCTGAACCATATCCTGGAGAAACAGGTGAACGAGGCGCTGCGGCAGAGGATCGT